>VTLG01006053.1_pt1 | contig 25305 bp, 24 predicted proteins | sample 4694571 | NCBI WGS metagenome assembly VTLG01 (sample SAMN12604809, study PRJNA352737) | marine metagenome | biome: ENVO:00000447; feature: ENVO:00000209|ENVO:00000569|ENVO:01000036; material: ENVO:00002151; isolation source: viral sequences binned using virsorter ...
TCGTATGGCTGTATCTTAAAATACATGTAATGGGATCCACCTACCTGCTTGTTTTGTGGTTTTGTCATATCTTATATCCTTTATAAATATCTTTTGGTCTGATGATATGTAAATGATTCTTTGCTCTGGTCGCACCGACATAAAACAATCTGTTCTCATCGTCAGGATTTTGTTCGTAATTTCTTTGTGTGTTTCTAGATAAATCAGTTAAGAGAACTACATTATCTTGCTCCCCACCTTTTACTCCGTGTATTGTAGACAGAGTAATTCTTGGAGCAGAGTTTAACTTCTCACCGTTTTCTCTCATCCTTCTGATGTATCTAACTTTCTTTTGTGGTGCATTGTCAAAAGCATTATACCATACATCATTTGTTTTCAACCACATTCTCTCTCGTAGAGATTGCATAGTGTGTCTTGCATCTTTGTCCATGTACTTTAAACAATTTTTTTCAAAATGTTTTTCTGACATGTAAGATGATATCCTACTAATTTGGTCGTAATTAATATCCACACCTTTACGCAGATTTTCCCAATCATTTACAGCAGTGTACAGGTCTTGTTCTCTGTTTGTTTTAAACTTGTTCTGGTAATACAACCCTTGCGAGTATAGTGTATCTTCTAAATCATTTAACATAAACTTTGTTCTAGCTAGCACTAGCCAATTACCTTTCTTCATGTTAACTTGTTCAAAGTCATCATAATATGAAAGTAATCCTCTTTGTGTTTTTGGTCTCCACTCTTTTGGTAGTCGGTTTTGTATCTTATTTACTATGCGTGATGCCACATCATGAACTACCTGCGGTATACGGTATGACTGTGTCAATTGCATTATCTTTCCCGTCTGTGCTATAAAACTATCTACGTCTGCTCCTGCCCATCTAAATATAGCTTGATCATCATCACCTGCTATAAATGTATCTTGTGTCTTGTCCCAAATAGATTTTGCCATACCCCATTGTGTTTGTGATAGATCTTGTGCTTCATCTATAAACACTACATCAAATCGTGGCGATCTATCTGCTTTAATAAATTCTGTAATCATGTCTGTAAAATCAATTAAGTTATAATCTTTCTTGTATTGATCTAAATCATGTACAAACTGTTTAAGCTGGTGAACTGTTATATCTTGTGTATGTTCTTTTAAATTGTATTGTTGTTCTGGTGTGATACCTCGTAGTTTAGCTATCTGCACTATGCGTAGTAGATCACTCTTAGTCGTAAATAATCCTGAGTGTTCATTATCATACTCGTGATAATCTACTATTAGTCCCATCTTTTTACCTAAATCTTCATAGTGTCTACGCTGCATGACTTCATCTTTCTTTATACCTAATCTTCTAAAAGCTAGTGAGTGTAGTGTTCTAAAATATGGTAGGTCATCTTCTGATAGATTAAACTTAGACATGGCTCTGTCTCTTGCTTCGTATGCTGCCTTTTGTGTAAAAGAAAAATAACCAATCTTATCAGGATCGGTTTGTTTTAAATATTTATCTACTTCGTTTAATAGTGTGGTTGTCTTACCTGTACCAGGTGGACCAAGAACAATAGTTTTCAAAACGCGTCCTCCGTTTTAAATACTCTATCTTTAACTTTCATATCTTCCTTTTCAAACTCTTGCACTTTTATGATTGACAACTTCTTCTTACCTATAGTCATTCTCACTACTTCGCAACCACAATGTTCTGTAAGTAAAAAGTTTGTCACATCATACTTCTCTGACCATTTGTGTCTGTGTAAAAACTTGTGATAAAATTCACCAAAGATAAAATGATGATAGCCACCCTTGTTCCATACGTTACCAGACTCCATATCCTCTTTTGTTGCACCCTCTGCAGTTCTGCTTGTGCAATAGTTTTCAAGATGTTGCGATAGCTGATCTTTTTTAGATGCACCCTCTGGTGCCTCTACAAGTTCTGGGTTAGCCATCAAAGATGTAACCATGATGTCATAGTCTTTTGGTTTTAGTTTTGGTGGATACTTGTGTATTTGATTCATACATGCTCGTATAAATAATCTTTGCTCTTGTAGTTCCTCTGCTTTTATTTCTACTCTCTCACCATCTACATTAAGTCTGTATAGTGGTGGATCTAGTTTTACAATCTGTAAGTCTGATAGTTGTGGAAACAATAGCTGTGTACCAATACCAAACTTTCTTGTCTTACATAATTGTTTATCACAATGATTACACATTGGTTCTTCGTTACACTTAAAACCATAGTCTTTGTTATCTTTCTTTTTTCTCTCTATGATATCATCTGTAAGTGGTGTGGAAAAATACCTGTGATTAAATGTACTAAGTTTATTGCGCCACTCTTCTGGCCATTTCTTTTTTGCATACACCATGTATTGAAACAATACTCTGTCTCTACCATCAGATAATTTTTCTCTTGTTAGTGACTCAAGACAAGGTGGCCCATCATCAAACTCTGACGGTGGTCTCTGTATTTTTAAATCTTGTAATTGTTGTGGAGAAATTTGTATTAAGTTTTGTAAAAAATCTGACAGTGTAACAGCATTACCTTTAGAATCATAGGCATATCTTGTTGTATTTTTAAAATTAAAGTATGGTAAGTTTAAAAAATTTCCTGTATCATCTTGCGATTTTAATTCAATTTGTTTTGGAAATACCTCAGCATTACCAAACCCAAGTATCGCACTAACAGACATAAGTTTATCTCGCATTAGTTTTGCAGGCACAAGATCTGTTGTAAATAAAAATATATGTGCACCACCACTTTTAGATCTGCATGTTACTAGTGGTAGTTTGTATGTGTTTATCTTTCTAATTATTTCTTTGTGATCAAGAGTGTATTTATCTACATCAATACATCCCCATCTACATTTGTTATCCTCGTTGATTGGTATGATACCAAGACTAGGTTCAATACCATTTAAATGATTTTGCCAAAGTTCTTCTGTTACTGGTTCTCGTTTTACAAACGATTTACCTTTGACTTTGAGTCCGTCGGCACCTTTCTTGTCTACATAGGTGCAACCATGTGCTCGCATTAATCCTGTGAATATCTGTCTAAATCTTTCCATAATTATTTTGCGAGGCCGGATCCAGTCTCCCATCACCGGCCTCTAGGTCCTTCCAATGGAAGTCTTTAGTACGGTGAATCGGATTTGGATTCTTGTTCGCCGTGTTTTACATTAACCTCACCCTTTGAAACGTTTGCTCCAAAGTCTTTGGCTATCTTGTAAATACCTGCGTCTTCGATAGGTCCAACCCTAGACACATCCCAGCCAAACCATGTGCCTTTGTCATTCGACTGTTGCACAGTTTTTAGCTTATAAATATGGCTATATGTTGGCGGTGTAAACATACCGTTCTTACCTTGCATCTTTAAACCCATCATCATTGAGTTCCATTTTCTACTCACTTTTAATTGAGTAGCTTTCATAGATATCAATGCTGTTGTTGGATTGTTGCCAAGTATAACTACGAAGTGACTTGCTGTGTTCTCAAGATAGTTACCATTTGCTAATCTATCTTTATTAAACTTGTCTCTTGTAGTTGACGGTAGGTCATCCCCAGCTTCGTATATTTTTACTGGAGCACCTTGACTCTCACCTCTATCTTGCCATTCGATGTACTGTCTTTTGTAGTGCACCGGAACGACATCTATCCCCTTAACGCCATCATAAATCTCGTTTGTCACGGTATTTATAATCATGCCAGGTTCTGCCCCCTCGACATGTTTAGCGTCCCTCTTGTTACACTCAGGGGATAATTGACCCAAGACTTTTAAAAACGGTAACGCAAGATCTTCTTGCGTCATGTTTAAGCCTTGGCCTGCATCAGCTTCAAAATTAACTGCAGCTACTGCATTTGCTTTTTTCTTTGCTACTTCACTCATGTTTATTGTTTCCTCTTTATTGTTGTTTTGTTTCCAACGTATATGTTGAAAAGTTCCGTTGGCATTTCTTTACCTGCCTCCATACGCTCACGGACTAACGCTTTTAGAGTCATAGGTTCGACCTTCAGCTTTTGCTGAGGTTCGAAACCTTGACCCTTTGCAAGGTTGGCATAATCAGCCGCCTTGTTATCCTCGTTACGACCGAACGATACGGATATCTCATTTTTGATTATATCGCCCAGGCCATTCTCACGAAGCCAGTTAAACGCCGCTTCTTTGTTTGCTTGTGTAATAGTGGCGCTGTAATTTGTTTTAACTTCTACAGATGATCCATCTTGTAGTTTTAGAAACGATAGACCCATCTCAGATAACATTGTTGGTATAACCTCACCTGATAAATGCTCTATGTCTTTTTTCTTTTGTTTAACTGCATCCTCTTGAATCTGCAGTTGTGCTTGTTGTGCTTGCAGTTCTTTTATCTTATCTGCAAGTTTATTTATATTGGTTGTTTTATCCAATACTTGTTCCTGATCTTTTTCAAAATCAATCGTCATTCTTTGCTCCTGTTCCGTACAAATCAATCTCTATTGGATAGTATCTTTTCTCTTGTCTATCCCACTTTAAGAGATTGTATCTGCCATTTGTAGTATCCGATACCAAACTGCAGACAACACCTATTATAGCAGGATCTCCTGTTAATAACAAGTAGTCTGTTGGTTTGAAATCTTTTACTAAGTTTTTTAATTTGAAAATCAATGGACCAGGTGAAAAAATCATTTGTGATCTTTCATCCAATAGAAATTTTAACTTACCGTACTCTGCTGCACCCATAATATTAAATTTAGGACGGCCTTCTCTTGTGCCTGCAATTTCTTGCACAACATAAACAGTAGGTTTAGATATCTTTATATCTTTATAATCCATACTTTCTTTTTCTTTCATGCTTGACTTATTAGCAAAATCCTATATACAAGTCAATAGAAAGATGAAATATAAATTTAAAAAGAAGCCGTATGCGCATCAGTTAACTGCTTTAGAAAAATCTTGGAATAGAGATACGTTCGCATATTTTATGGAAATGGGTACTGGCAAAACAAAGGTACTAATAGATAATCTAGCTATGCTTTACGATAAAGGTAAAGTAGATGGTGCTCTAATAGTTGCACCAAAAGGTGTTGTGGGCACCTGGCACAATCAAGAGTTGCCTGCACATTTACCTGACCACATAGAAAATGTGACCGTATTGTGGCAAGCTAATATTAATAAAAAACAACAAGATAAGTTAGATCAACTGTTCAAAACGGGTCATCAACTTCATATACTTATAATGAATGTGGAGGCTTTTAGCACAGACAAAGGTAGATCATTTGCAGCTAAGTTTTTAAGATCACATAAGTCTTTAATGGCTATTGATGAGTCTACTACAATAAAAAATCCAAAAGCAAAAAGAACAAAAAATATATTATCTCTGTCATCCATTTGTAAATACAGACGGATCATGACAGGTTCTCCTGTAACTAGAAATCCACTGGATCTTTATTCACAGTGTGAGTTTTTAGATCCTAGACTATTAGACTTTGCATCGTACTACAGTTTTAGAAATAGGTATGCAATAATGAAGAGCGCAAACATATCAGGTCGTTCAATTAATCTTGTTACAGGTTATCAAAATCTAGGTGAGTTATCAGATAAATTAAAACCTTTTTCTTACAGAGTATTAAAAGAAGATTGTTTAGATCTACCAGACAAAGTTTATATCAAAAGAGAAATACAACTTACAACTGAACAGAAGAAACTATACGACCAAATGAAAAGAGAAGCGTTAGCTACGTTAAATGGTAAAACTGTTACAACCATGACAGCACTTACTCAGCTTATGCGATTACATCAAATAACTTGTGGGCATTTTTCTGCTGATGATGGCAGTATACAAGAAATAAAAAACAATAGACTAGCAGAACTATTAGATGTTTTAGAAGAGATAGAGGGTAAAGCTATTATATGGGCGCACTATCAACACGATGTCATGAACATATACAAACTATTACAAGACAAATATGGTCCGGGTTCCGTGGTCCACTACTACGGTAAGACGTTACCTGAAGAACGAGACTATGCAATTAAGAATTTTAAAACAAACGACAAGGTAAGATTCTTTGTAGGCACACCACAAACGGGTGGATATGGTATTACGTTAACACAGGCTAACACTGTTATTTATTATTCTAATGGATATGATCTTGAAAAAAGAATGCAATCAGAAGACAGAGCACACAGAATAGGGCAAAAGAAAACAGTGACATACGTAGATATCATAGCAGAAAAAACTGTAGATACAAAGATTGTAAAGTCTCTTCGTAAAAAAATTAATATTGCGTCTAAAGTTATGGGCGAAGAATTAAAATCTTGGATTTAAGTTATAAATCTTTCTAGTAAAAGTATGGCAACGGACCCCACCGCTGCTAAAAGAACCCAATAGATTTTGTCTATCTTGCCACCCAATTCGTGAATACCTTTGTGCATATGATTAATATTCTTCTTAACACCTGATATGTGTCCATACAGGGCTACAATATGTTCTCTAGTTGTTTTAGGTTCAATAGCCATTAAGTTCTCCTATTCCTTAGAGCTATAATTTGCTCCTCTGGTGATAATAATGCAAGTTGAGTATCTGTCAACTGTTGTCCTTCCGCTGGTTGTGGTGCAGGTTGGACAACCGGTGTGGCAGATGATACTTGTGGTGGTGTAGATACTGTGCCTAGGTCTTCAAATAAAAAGTCACCTAATTCAATATCAAACGTTCCATCTAAAGGTAGTTGTCTAAATAAGTCTCTCATTAATCTTAATGTGCCAGATACTTCTGGAAATACATCTACATCTCCCAAGTTCTGTGCAATCTCTCTAAATCTATCTCTAATATCTTTTGATGGGAAGTATGGATCATAATTACCATCTCTTAAATCTCTAAACGTAGACGTTGCTATTTGTCTATCTCTAAACTCTGTTCTTAATTTACTTGGATCAACACCAAGTATTGTTGCTGCATTTATATTTTTATTCATTTCTTTTTGTACATTAAATCTAGCTCTGTTAGATTTATAATATGCCTCTATGACATCGTTTGGTTTAATACGACCACCTCTTAATATTCCAAAAAAACCACCTGTAAATTCTCTTCTAGCATTTCTAATACCTGCTTGATATTCAGATATTTTAAAACCCATGGAGGCAAGAGGATCTACTTTAATAGGACGTAATCCCATAAATCCTGCAAGTTCTGGTCCTATATCTAATTGATCTCCTCTCTTGGTAGGTGTACCAAAAGCAGCTTGTCCTAATCTTAAAAATTGTTTGTACGATGGTGCAAGAGCTTCACCTAAATGTAAAAATCTAATTGCCATTTTATCACCAGCAGATGTTTGATCAGTGTATAGTCTTCTACCTTCTTTAGTCACTCCACCCCTTACAGTTAAGTTTCCTGCAGCTTCTGTCCAAATAGATTCTGATATGAATGGATTCATAAGTTCTGCACCCGATTTATTGATGCCATCTACTAAACCAGATAATATTGTTTCACCAGTTTTTTGACCTTCTAATATTTCATTAAACATAGTATTGAAAGGTCTGGCTATAACATCGTATGCATTACTGTGACTAAAGTCTATGTATCTTAATTCACCGTCATCTGTTTTAATAGGGACAAGCGTAGAGTTTTTTGACCATTCAGGCACGAATTGTCTTAATGCGTCTATCTCTTCTTGTGTAACATTGTATATTGCTTTTGCTCCTTCAACAACAATCTCTGGCACAGCCACTGTTGTAAAGGCAAGTCCTGATATTCTTTTAAAACCTGTGGCATACATAGGGTTATTATTCTTAACTAATTGTCCTGTTGCAGCATCAATAACGTAAGGTGTTACGTTGCTACCTCTTACTGGTTTAGAGTGTCGTAGTTCTTTCAAACCTTGTTCTGCAATGTTTGTTGTCGTTCTCATAATCTCTGCAGGGAATGACATGAAGTTACCAATCGGTAATAATCTAGATGCTTTTACATAATTACCTACAAAGGCATAGTTAGGCACTGTATTCTTTACAATGTTTGCAGCGTCTTGTTTTAATCCTTTTAATATTGCAGGGTCTGCTACATCAATACCTTGTTTTATTGCAGCTTGTTTTAATCTATCTAATTCAACCACATAGTTTGTAATCTTCCATGTATCATCTTCTGCAACATATTTACCTTGGAAAAAGCTACCTAATTTTTTTAATTTACGCATGAATGGTGATAGTGTTGCATCCATGATTGCAACGTTTGATCCACCTGTTGTATCTTTTAATAAATTAATTAAATCACCAATTTGAACTTGTGAATTTACAACACCAAGTTCTAATAGTTCTCTGTACGCCGCTTGTGCTTTTGCATTACCAGGTCCTAGTTTTAATAACGCAGACGTATCAATACCTTCTGCAAAAGCGTTTGCTAGTAATTTAGGATTTGTTAATCCTTCAAATAAAACACCGTTAGCTCCAGCAAATGCACCAGCACTGAAGAAGTTACGTAAGTGTGTAGGTATGGATAAAACTGTTTTTGCTAATTGTGATATTGCTTTTGGAAACAATAATAAGTTTCTATAGAACCAACTTACGGCTTGTTCTGCAGGGTTGGCACCTTCTCTACCTCTAACAAAAGCTTGAAGTCCAGATGCAACACCGTTTAAATTTTTAACACCATCAGCTATTTCTTTTGTTGTGTACTTACCTTTGAGTGGGTTTATAATCGTGTTTGATCCAGGTAGTTTTTCAATAAAATCATCAACCTTAACTATTTGTATACCTGTTGTTGGTGAATTCACTGCAGCCTTTGCTGCTTCTTCTGAGTTCCAAAAAAATCCTCTACCACCTGCTGCCTGTACTTCTGTATTTTTTGCAGCTATATCATCAAAATATGTTGCAGTTCTTGCTACGGAAGATAAGTTTGTCATAGCATTAAAGATAGAATATCTAGGATCCTCTATCTCACCAAACAGCTGTCTAAATACTTTACTACCTTTACCTGTAGCTTTTTCAAAACTTTTTGTTTTTACCATTCCTGTTTTGTCTTGATAGGTAAAATCAGGCAATGGTCCAGGTTTCTTCTTTAATTGCACTTGATTAATAATATCATCAACAGTAGCCTTTGCTTGTTCAAAGTATTCTGTGCTATCAGGATTAAAAGGTTTAGTTCTCGTGTTATCTGTTTTTGATAAATATCTTCTAAATAAATTTATGGCTCCTGCATAAGCCTCCTCTGTTGGCTCTGTGTTTCTAAAAAATTTTGCTAATCCTTTTGGTTTTTGTAATACTTTGTATGTATTACCAACCCAACCTTGTATTCTATCTTTTAATATTTCTTGTAAGTTCTTTTTACCTGCAGATATGGCGCCTGGTGTATCAGCGTTTCTTTCTAATATTTGAATTAAATTAGTAAACTCGCTTCTTGCAGCGTTTACGTTTGTCAATAAATCTTGAACAGCTTCTTCTTTAATACCTTTTGATGTTAGATAATTTACAAACTCATCTGTTACAGTTGGATCAATAACTTTTGTTAAGTCACCATCAAATAATGCATCGTTAAGTTTTTTGTATAGTTCTTTTTGTGCAGCTGCAGTGTTAGTGTCAAAAAATTTAGAGAGCTTTGGTATCATACCATCAGCTTGTTTTGTTATATTTTCTACAATTTCTTTTGCTCTAAAACTATCTCTAGCTTTTAATCCTGCTTTTGCCATTTCAGATTCAAACACTTCCTGTGGTAAATCTCCTCTAGGTCTAAAACCACTACCAACATATTTGTCTAGCCATCTATCAAACACACTATTACTATATGCTAAATCTTTACCTCTTGTTGCTAGTGCTTTTGCTGATTTACCCACACCGTATACGAAAGGTGTAATAAACAAAGATTCTACACCAAATTTAAATCTATTTGCTAATCTTCTAGCAGCTTCATCTTTACCTGTAGACTCATCTCTGTCTAATGCCGTTGGTCCGTCAAAGAAATCACCAAAAGAACCTATATCATCTACATCTGCAACAAATGTCTCTCCTGTTGCACCACCAAACACACCAGCGGCAAACCTTTTGTAGCCTGCTCTTTTGTTTAATTTTTCTGCTTGCATCAAACCTTTCATCGCATTTGGCGATTTAAAGTTTGCATAATTGCCTGCTCGTTTTGCTTTAATTGCTTTGTCTGCTAGCTTAGTAGCTAGTTTAAAACCTGCTCCACCTGGTATACCTATTTGTGTAAATGTTTCTACTAATTTACCTACAACCCTATCATCAGCTATTTCTTCAAAAGGATTAATCTTATCAAAGAATCTTTCTACGTCTGCCACTTTGTTTGAGTCTGCTCCAAGGTCAATAAGTTCTGCACCAAGAGACACGATACCTTCTACTGTCTTAAGAACACCTGATACTAGGCCTGCACCTATGGATGTATACCAACTTGCGTCACTGTTTTTTTCTGGACCTTGAAGAGGGACAAATTCTGCCATGTTCCTCCTATATATCTACGTCTTCGTCTGGTGCAAAATCTGGTAGACTTTCTTGAAACTCTTTTCTCTTTTGTTTTCTTATTTCTTCTAACTTTGGATTTATTTTTTCTCTGTACTCGTTTCTTTGATCTGTCTCTGTGGGCAATGTTTCTCCTTCTGCATCTGTTACGTTAGCAGCCCCTGCTGCAGGTATAAATTTATAGTTGCCTTGTTGATCTTTTACTAATTGTTTAAAACTACCTGTGTAAACATCGTAGAATATTTTATTAAGTTTACCTTGTTTATCTAAATTTCTTCCTACTTGTCTAGCTATTTTTTCTTGTGATACGTCTTGCTCTAGTACACCACCAAACTGTGTTCCATATGTTGTGCCAACAGTTGGTTGAATTGTAGTATAAAACTCAGCAAAGTTTTTAGCTAGTGCAGGGTTTTCAAATTTTTCTAAACCTAATTTATATGCCATGTCATATTCTTTACTATCACCGGCAGCAAGTTCTTTTTGCACTTCTAATTTTCTTTCTAACAATTCTCTCTCAAAATCTCTTTCACTAGTCATTGCTCCTTTGGCTTGTAATCTTTGAAATGGTTCTTTTGCTGCAGTAGCTGCTGTTTGAAATATATTTCCTGTTGGTGATTGTGATAATAAATTTAAACCAAACTCTGTTAAGAATGGACTAAGGTTTGATCCAGGTGACGTAAGTATATCTCTAAACGATGGTCTTTCACCTGTTCTTTGTGTTGTTTGATTAGTAGGGTTAACGTTAAAATCACCTTCTTGATATGTTGAATCAATATCTTCTAGCTTTGTGCCTTGATTGTATCTCTTTCTCATACCGTCCATAATACCTTCATTTTCAGCGCTACCGCCTAATCTAAACATCGGTCTTTTTAATATTCTGTTTCTCATTATACGTTTCCTTGAAATGCTGCGTAACCTTTACCTATATCTCCGTAGATACCGGCTAATGTCGTACCAATACCAAGAGCTGTTTGTAATGGTGTTGGATTTGGAGACACTTGTAATCTTGTGCCTGCTGCTGGGTATCCACTAATTAATTGTGCAATACCAGATCCAAATCTATTTAGTCTGTCTACAGGTTCAAACGCTGCAAGTCTCTCCCCTTCTCTTTGTGCATCTAATTGAGCCTGTGCTTGTGCTTGTTGGATAGCGCCCACTGATCCTAACCTGCTAACATCTGTGCCTTGTAGACCTTGAATTAAATTAGCTAGTCCAGTTTGAAAACCAGCTCCTCTTAATTGTTCTCCAGCTAAATTTTGTCTATTTATTAAATCTTGTTGTCTTCTTGAAACAGCCTCACCAAAACCCTCTTGTAATAGTCCTGCTTGTAATGCAGCTCTTGCTCTATCTGAATCGGATCTAAATTGTCCTAATTCTACACCAGCTCTACCTGCACCTAGTTGTCCTAATTCTGCTTGTCTTGATCTAATGTTTTGTTCTTGTATTGCTCTTTGTTGGTCGAAGTCAGCTAATGTTGCATCGATAACTTGTTGTTGAAATGGAGACATAAAATCTTGAATAGATCCTGCCCCTGTCCCAGCACCTGTGCCTGTTAACGCTTGTGCCGACGCAATACCTGTAGAAAAATCTGTAGCACCTTGTTGTGCTGCTTGTAAAAATGGTTGAAAAGAACCAATACCCGCTTGTGCTAAAGTAGCCGCTTGTGTCTGTAATGGGTCTTGAGCTGCAACCTGTGGCGCAAATTTAGATGTATCCATAGGGACAGCTGTCTGTGCCGTAAGTTGTTTACCAAAATCGACTGCTAGATCTTCTATAAATTGTGGTGGTAATACTCGTGATTCTGTTATTGCCATTAGACTACCTTGTTCTCCAGTTGTTTCATTGTTTTATACATTAAATCTGCCCCTCTATCAACACTTCCTCCACCTGCTGCTCTTACCGCATCAGCTGTAAATACAAACTCATTCTTAGATAATCTAGCTGGTACATCATCTGCCTTTTCTGCTACTCCTATAGGCACAAATCCACCACCTCTAAGATCCATTTCATTGCCACCTAGATTCATCATACCGCCCTCTTGAGCGCCTATTCTACCGCCTTCAGCTCTAAAACTTTTTTGTAGATCATCTAAATAATCCATAAGTTCTTTAAACTCATCTGGATTTAATTCTTTTACAGGTCTACCAAATAATTGCATAGCTATATCATCAGACTCATCTCCTAAAATAGCTGATGCCATCATAATACCTTCTTTTTTTGGTGTGTCTTCAATATCACCACCTATAGCTGCCTCATTTCTAGGTCCATACTTCTGTCTATCAAGATATTCTTTATATTCGTTCTCCATATCTTCAAGCATTTTTTTCTTATTAAATTTTTGTTTACTTTTAAAATATTCTTCCGGACTCATAGGTTTTTCTTTTTCTACCTCTTTTACATCCCCACCTCCAGAGAATGATGCAGAGTATTCTTGATCTACCAAGAATGGATATTTCTGTGCTAGTGTGCTTGTGTCCTTGTTCTGGTATGCTTGTTGTACTTCTCCTCTAATCTTAGCTACATCAATACCTGTTTGATCAGAGATTCGTTGAGATAGTGCATTTATATCTTGCTCTGGTTCTTTACTAGCCAATAGTCCACCCAATAACGATGCGCCTACAATACCTGCTGTTACACCACCACCTGGTATTTTATCAAAACCTAAACCAGAACTTAAACCACTAAAAAAAGGAGCAAAACCACCTTGTGCTTTTATTCCAAATCCTGGTGCATAATATAGTGCAGCTGCACCTAACGCAGCTTTACCTAAATCTGATTTAACAACTTTCTTTACAGTGCCTGTAATTTTTTTAACTATACTTCCTAAACCATATTCTTGTCTTGGCTCTCCACCTTCTGCTAATCTAAATCTTTCAGGGATGTTGAAAGCATTTGGGTTAGCTCCTCTAATACTAGCAATGTATTCTCCCAAATCACTTTTTTGTTGTTCTACATCTGATGGCACTTGTGCAATTCTAGGTAGTCTAGGTAATATTGGCATGTCATCACCTGGTGATTTAGTTCTATTCATATTAAATATATTACTAATTTGCGCTTGAGTAAGATTATCTAATTGTGGTCCAATATCTTTTGTTACGTCAACACCTTCTTTTTCTAATTTATCAAAAGTTTGTTTAGCTCTATCCATATTTAATCTAGTTCCTGTAAGACCCTCAGAAAATATAGCTTGTTTAGGGTCCATCATAGTTTGATATATATCAAAAAGATTCATATCTGTTCTAGGTCCAAAAGGAAGTGATGCTAATATTGCATCTCTAGTAGACATCATATTTCTATTAATTCCTCTTCTAGTAAGTGTATCTCTCATGTTATCAAGACCACCCCCTATCTTGTCTATAAAACCTGGTCCTTTAGGAGTAAAACTAACATCGCCTCCAGGTGTGGCCTCATCAGAATCTACAAAATCCATTCCAAAATCATCCACATCACTACCAAAAGCAGCAGCCGATTCGTAGTCAAAACCACCGTTTGCAAATGGTTTTCTAGGTGCCCCGCCTTCTGCTAGTAATTGCCTTGCTATTTTTGATCTAATTATTGCCATTTTTCCACACTACTTGGTTTTAGGAAACAAATCAAGCGAAGGCATGAATACTTTAACATCCCTTCTAATCTCTGCTTCTGGCACGCCTTTTGCCTTCCATTCGTCCTCTGTCTTATATATCTCACCTGTTTTAAGGTTAGATATGGTTGTTATTATCTTCTCTGGTTTTATTGTTTGCATTACGATACCACCTCTCTTGGTTCTATTTCTAATATTGAAGCTATAACATGTATTCTTCCAGCATAGCCTACTTGTACTTTTAACGCCTCTGCAGCTTCCATGACTAGAGGCTGAGTCAAAAGCTCTACTGTAGCATTAGCGGATATTGATTTGCTTTTAAATAAACTAAATATATTAGTTGAAGAATCAACTAACGTTACAGTAATTGTATCTCCTGATCCAGAATCATCGGATACTAGGATAGATTTAACAACAGCAGTTTTAAATGATGGCACTGTATATACAGTTGTTAGATCTGTAGATGTTAAATCATTTTTTTTATTTATAAAACTATTAGCCATTAATTTAAAAAGAAGTTTTGTGCTTCTACTTCATCCTTCAATTCTTGTTGATACGTTGTATTTAATTTTTGCACAATACCGTCAAGGTCCCTAACCTGTGCGTCAGCCACCTCTTGTTTATACACCTTACTGGGTCTTGTTAATACTTGTACTATCTTTGCCATTATCTTCTACCATCCGCTTGTATATCTAATCTAAATGTTCCTAACTTCCAATCTTGTGCCGAGCTAGTGTTTTCTATTTTAAGTGCTATAGCTCTTGCTCTAGCTCTAGTATCTACCTTTTGTGTGCTGGACGTAACATCAAAAGGACCAAGAGATGAACTAGAAGCTGTATCATTTGGAAAGTTTCTTAAATTTAAAGTTACTCTTGTTGCACCTGTTTGTGAAATAAAATCAGGTATAAATCTTCTTATCTTCATCATAAACTCACCATCACCTCTTAAATCAGGCACAGCAGAGGTTGTACCTCTCTGCACTCTTTGTGTGATATCAAAGTCTCCTGATGTAATATTAGCTGTAATTGCTGTAACCGTGCCACCTTTGACTTGATCAGTTCCTGTTTCGTGTTGATAGTATGTTGTAATACCATCTGTATTACCCTGCACATATGTAGACGACGTAGCGCCTTCAACACCATCTGCATCATACTCTAACGCGTGTGGACTACCAAATACGGCAGAGTCAGCCCATGCTGTTCTAGCTAATGTACCCACTGTCCATATGGGTCTTTGTGGTGAAGAATCAAAGTAATTATAACAAACCATTTTGTTCACAACAGAAGAGTTTGCTGATGGATAGAACCACATAATCTCACCAAACAAATTATTTAATCCTGCTGCAATCATTTGATTACCAGAGTCTAGATTAATATCATCGTATACATGGTCCTCTACTAAACATGGTAGTGATTCAAGAGCACCCGCATATTTAAAGAAACCGTTTTCTGAAAACCAATATGCAGCACCATCTACCTCTACCGCTGCATTCTTACCAGCTAATCCACAGTTTGTTCCTGCTTGTACAAACGAGAATGTAAAAGGTTGACCAACAAAACGCATTAAGAATAATGCTGTGTCTGTGTAAACATAAATCGCATCTCTACCTCTAATAGCTCCCATGATCCGTGATCCGTCGGCTAGTCTTTGTGTGCCAGCGTCATTGGTTGCTGTAGGTGTATAAGTTGTAATATCCTCAACTGCAGAGAATCTAATAAACATATCATCTTGTGTAGACTTTGTACCAATCGTTGTTTCTGTACCAAAGAACACTAAGTGTCTGTCCGGTGTAGATACTAACATGTGTCTTGATGCTGTAGGCGCGTTAGATATGATTGTAGCTCTAGAGTTTGTTGCATCTGTAGCAGAAGAATCCCATTCAAATACTTCACCGTCTACAATCAAACAAATAGCTTTGTCACCAAAGTTATCAATGGACCACATACCAGGGTCAACGATTAAGTCTCCTGATGCGGCCTCACCCCATGCTATAAAACTAGATGTGTTTGTAATTGTAGCACCCGCTGTGTGTGATGCTGCTGTCGTGTTTCTTACACCTCTTGTTACACCTGTTAATGTGTTTGTAGATATGCCTGTGTAAGATATTTCTTCTGATCCTATTTGTATAAAATTTGTTCCAGATGATGGAAACTGTGATGCATCGTTTAATGTAATACTAGTTGCAGACGCATTTATATCTGAAGATAAAACTGTTGTAAAAGCTCCTACTTCTTGTCCACCCCAAGATCCAAGAGACCAACCAAAACCTTGTGACTGTACGTCAGGTCCTACATGGTAGTAGTGTTTAACTCTAATACCACCAGAAGTTGTTGCTCCAGATCCTGCTTCTGCAGACGGCATTGTGATTGTAATTGTGTTTGATGCTGGCACAGTTGTAACCATAAATCTTATGTCATCAAAGTCTGATGCACCAAAGTTTGAACCTGTGATAGATGAAAAGTTGTCTAATAAAACAATGTCACCAGCCTGTATACCGTGATCACCTGAAAAGTTTATTGTGACTGAAGCTGACCCGTTGGTTGTGCTGAACGCATTAGTAAGTGTGTTTGTAGATTTGATTGGGTGAATGTCGTAGAACACACCACCTGAGTATGCATATAAAATTCTGTTTGATCCTATAATAGAATACTTTCGACCTACACTATTGGTAAATTGATGTAATGCTCTGGCTGCACCAGTAATATTATCTGCGCCTAGTTGTTTCCAACCACCTATCTTTTCAGGTGTTTGATATCTAAAACGAACGTTATCACAGTCTATCCACTGTCCTTCAGCTGTTGTTGCTGTAATTTGTTTATTTATACCAGGTGCAAACCCTATCTTTTGTAGCATAGATCTCCAGATTATATTAGATTGCGTTGATGTTCAACGTTATTTGACTATTCCTAGCATAGGTCTTTTATCATACAAATTGCTCTTTGCAAACTGTCCATCTGCATGATTATAGTGCAAGAATACTTGACCACATAATTGGCCATCAAATGGCTCTCTCCAATGCTCTAACTCACAACCAGAATAGATAAGCATATCACCAGGTTTTAGGTCTACTTTTATACCCTTAGGTGCACCAGGCTTATGTATGCCTTTATGCTCGTCTATGACGTTGTCAGACCCCGTAGGATCGATAAATATAGGCCAGTTGTCTCCACCTAGGTTTAATGTAGTGGATATCTCACAACTTGGTCTATCTTTGTGTCTTTTTAAAATATTACCTTTTCTATAAAGTCTTGTGTAGGAGTATGTTGGCACTAGTTTAAGTCCTGTTTTTTTCTGCATTACAGCTATAGTTTTAATTAGAAGTGTTTCCATTAACCTATCACTATATTTAGCATAAGAGTTTGGAACTTGGCGATCATTAAAATTACCTACAAGTTTATTGCCAGCGTGAGTCACACCATTTTGCAACATCCAGTTATCTGCTTCTGCTGATATTTGTAAATATGTATAGGCTAGAGCCGCTACCTCTTTAGATATAGCACCACGAATAACTTGGTATTTATTTTTCTTAAAACTCATATTTGTATAAAATTATAAGATACAGATATTCTCCAATTTTTCTCACCTTTATCTGTATTCATATTTATATCTACACCGTGAGGCAGCCAAGATGGGAAGAATATCATTCTACCTTCCATCGGTTCATAAGCACACACTCTCCATAATTGTTCTGGTAAATTATCAACTCTTCTTGGCATATGTAAATTAGGTCCTGGTCTAGGATCTTCTAAAAATAATTTACCTGAGTTCTTAGGCACTTTAATATAATATACACCTGACCACATAGAGTTAGGATGTGTATGTGTTTTATTATAACTATACGTGGGATTTATATTAGCCCACATGTTACCAAGTCCCAGTTTACCTGTAATACCAAAATCTGCATTACATTCATAAGCCATCTTAAATAGTTCATCGATAAGAGGTTTGTATTCTTTTCTCTTATCCATATCTGTTTTACTGTGCCAGCCGAAACCAGAGTTTGTTTTTGTTTCTCCTGTAGGATCTGATTTGCGCCACTTCTTTATTTCTTTAAATAAATATTTGTTAAGTTCTTTAGCGTTAGGTATATCTTTAAAATAAACAGCAGTTGGAAATAATATCTTTCTATGTATTTTCATTTAAAAGGTGGTCCTCCAAACCACATTACCAAAGATTTTCTTACACCTTTTTTAACAGGAGCAACTTTGTGTCTTAAGAATGATGCAAAGAATATGGCTTGTCCTTGTTTTAAAGGCAGAGGTTTACTATCCCCCATCTCTGAAAACAAAAGATCACCACCTGTAAACTCTGATGGATCTGACAATAAACAAGTCATAGATATTTTACGTATTGGATTTTGACCCTCTTGACCAAAAGCATTAAGATCCATGTGCCAATCATAAAAACCTTTTTTAGGGTATACGGTAAACTGTGCAGGTTCTGTAAGTCTTACACCATCAAAATAAAAATGATTTAAGTTTACAATAGATAATTGATTTTCAATAACTTTGTACATCTGTGGTAGTTTATCAAAAGGTATCCAAGATATAGTCGTTACTCGTTTCTTGGTATCATATTGACCATCTTTACCACCACCCACTTTGGCTTGTTCAGGTGCACACTGATGACCCGCATCAATAATCATCTTACACTGTTCAGGTGTAAAAATAGGTTGTATAGTCGTGGCAACATAAGATTGCCATCTTGGCATTCTTGGTATCATTCTAATTGTCCTTTTCCAGTTCTTGAAGATACAGGATTGTAATCAACATCTACATTACAAACTAAAGTTCTTCTTGTTTCTTTGGTTCCGTTAAACGGATATACGCAGTGTCTCATGTCATAAGGAAAAACATAAAAATCTCCTATCTTCATTTCAGGTGAATAATCTGTTTTAGAAAATTGCCCGTTAGCTGCACCTATAATTTGTAGTCTACCATTCATAGGTTTTTCTGGTGCTGAGTATTCTATGCCTGTTTCTTTTGGTAATTTTAAAATCATCACAGAAGATAATCCTGTAAACAGTTTACCTTGGTGTATGTGCACAGGATTATATTCATGAGCTTTCATTTCATTAACCCAAATAGAGTTTATAGATTTTTGTGTAGGACCTATCTTGTTCCAATCTGTGTAGTGATCAAATACGGTATGAAACCATTTCAATATATCTTGTGGCAAGAAACAATGTTGATGCATCTTATCGTTGTTAGGACCTGAGTAAAATAAAGATACCTCGTCTTCTATTTTACCTACTAACTGTTTATTTGCTGAAGGTAATTGTTTCTTTTGTCTTTCGTAAATCTCATTAAGACCTACGAATACTTCCAGGGGGACCTGGTATTTTAAGACCGTCTGACCTAAATAAACGAAATCGAACTTCATTTTAATTTTTTAGTTTTCTTATCGTCTAAAGACAAAGTGTTTTCTTTCAAACCTTTTTCTAAAGCCTCAAGTTGTCCTAATATATTAAACACCTCTGGTTGTGTTGTTCCAGGGGTTATAGTTTCTTTCTGCCTTTGAAATCTTAGTAGATATGATTTAGCTTGATGCGTGTTTACATCTCTTTTATCAAAGTTACCATCATCAAACTCTTTTTTAAGTTTAGACCAAGTCGCTACTTCTCTCATTCTATGTTTAGCAACTAATTCCATTTGTGCTTTTGCATATAATTTTTCTTCTAGCTCTACTTGTTTAAGTTCTTTTTCTAATGGATCTTTTTCTTTTTTAATATCTCTTTGTAGTTTTTTTATCTCAACCTCATTCTTCCTAGCATCAAATGATAGGTGAACTAAATTTTCAAAATGTGTGTTCTGTTCTCTTACAGACTGCCAATACTTTGCAGCTTTGGTTGGATATTTATTATCAGATAACACAGAGAATCTCATTTCTGTTTCTGTACGAAACATCTGTTTCTTCATCCATGTATCTTGTAGTTCTGGTATTAACTTTTTAAAATTTTTAACATCATCCTTATCAAGGATATTAGTTAAATACTTTGACTCTGTTTCTAGCTTGGTAGCTATATTACGTTTTTCTTTTGACATTCTATCTCCTTTATTCATTTCTAATATCTTTATATATCTTTCTATATAAAGGTCAAGCCTATGATAGGCTTACAGTAAGAAATCCATTTTCACAATTAAACTCTTCTGTGCTTTTTGCTTGCGCAGTTGGTCCACTAGCTTTTGTTATTATACCAGCTACGGTTGTCCCTCCACCCATATTAATTCTCTGTCCTGACCCTGCTGTGTCACCTGTTTCAGTCCATGAGGAACCATTCCAAAATTCTGAACTAGCAGTGCCGTTACCACCAGCAACCATAAAGAAATTTCTGTTGTCACCAAAACCAGCTCTTCCTGCTGAGTTATCAGAATGTTCTGCGGCTTCTGTCCAAGATGTTCCATCCCAACCTTCGTTTTTATCTCCCGCCGCTGGTGGGTTTGTAGGAGGTGCGCCTGCTACACATCTTGCTGATGTTTGTGATCCACCTGTAGCGCCGCCATATCTGGCAACATTTAAATCGCCTACTTCAGTCCAAGCCGTTCCATTCCAAGATTCTGTAAGAGCAAGGTATGCTGCAGGATAACCATATCCACCTACACATAATGCTGCAGTTGATGTTCCTGCTCCTCCACCTGAATAATCTCTAGGTGTATTTAAATCACTTTTTTCAGTCCATGATGTACCGTTATATAGTTCAGTTAACGCTCTACCTGGTGCTGGGTTACCACCAAAGAAAAGCATTGAAGGTGCCGGTGCTTGTGCTGATGCACCACCTAATTGTCTTGATGTATTTACGTCACCTACTTCAGTCCAAGACGTTCCATCGTATTGTTCTACAAGAACAGAGTTTGGATAACCTGCTATAAACATAAAACTTGATTGTGATGATCCACCTGCTGTTGCATCTAATCGTTCTGAATTTAAACTACCACCTGATGAGAATGTTCCTGTTGGCACAGACTTTCCAAAAGCTTTTAACGTTGTGCCTGCAGATAAAAATATATCACCCTCATTTATGTGAGGTCCTGAAGGGAAAGACCATTCTTCTGTGTTTGCTACATCTGTTGTTATATATCCGCCGAAAGCTAAAGCTGCTGTAGAACTAGGGCCAGCTCCTTTTGCTTGACGTCTTGCTGTTCCTAAATCGTTTACTTCAGTCCAACTTGATCCGTTCCAAGATTCTGTATTTGCAAAATTAGGTGAACCTCCAGGTGGTGAACCTGCAAAAATAAGTCCTGATGTTGAAGACACTGAAGTTCCAGCCTGATAATTTCTACCCGTATTAAGCTCTGATACTTCTGACCAAGACGAACCATTCCATGATTCAACCGCTGTTATAGTTGATCCAGCTACAGCTAAAGCAGCTGTAGTAGTTCCCATGCCAGTAACATAAGACCTACCTGTGTTTAAATCACTTTCTTCTGACCAAGCACTTCCATTCCATTTTTCGTTAAGTGCTTGTACTCCTGGACTAGCATTACCACCAAAATAAATTACGTCCGTGCTAGTTCCACCAGCTGACATTGCATTTGAATCTCTAATACTATTAATTTCAGCTATTTCTGACCAAGAACTTCCGTTCCAAGTTTCTACGTTATTAATGATACCAATTCCAGGAGTGCCTGGCGTTGATCCATTACCTACGATTGCATTTGTGTAAGTTCCTGCAGAAGCATTTTTACCTCTCGGAGTTCCCATGTTTGCAAACGTGGCCCATGTAGAACCATTCCATTGTTCACTTGTCATTGGATAAGGATAACCACCAACGTTAATTGCGCTAGTAGATGTCCCTGATCCGCCACCCTCTCGACATGCTGCATTTAAATTTGGTGCACTAGCCCAAGTTCCAGCATTTACAGTTGGATCCTCGTCTCTTGTTTGTATTGTTACGCCTTTTATTTCTTTGTATGTTGCCATAATTAATTTGCTGTAATTGTTTTGTTAGTTAAAGTTACAGTCCATTCCTCTGTGAAATTTGTAGGAGATGGAGAAGAAGGTTGTCCCCCTGAAGCTAAAGCAGCTGTTTGCGTTCCTGCTGGAGAACCTCCTCGTGCATATAAAGAGTTTCCCATATCGCCAACTTCTGTAAAAGCAGTTCCATTCCAAGCCTCTGTTTTGTTTGTTACTGGTGGAGATCCTCCAAAAACTAAACCTGCTGTTTGTGTACCTGAAACAGCCAGAGAATTTCTACCTGTGTTTAAAGTTCCACTTAATTCTGTCCATGAACTTCCGTCCCATGACTCAACACCTGTTTGAGTCGCAGGTGGAGCATCACCTCCAGCAGATATTGCTGCAGTTGTAGTTCCAAAACCAGCAACTGCTCTTATTGCTGTATTTAAATCATTTTTTTCAGACCATGTAGATCCATTCCATTCTTCTGTTTCATCTTTTTTTGTGTTAGGAGGAGTTCTTCCACCAAAAAATATACCACTAGTATAAGAAGTTCCTGCGCCTCCTCCTTGAATTCTAGTAGTGTTTAAATCATCTTTTTCTGTCCAAGATGAGCCATCAAATTGTTCTGTTTTTCCTACAAACCCTGGTGAATCACCAGCAACAATTACTGCAGCCGTGCTACTTGCGCCCCAACCTGTAACCATTTCTCTTGCGTCATTTATACTAGGCGCGGAAGTCCAATCTGTTCCATCATATTGAAATGCGGTACCTATAATACCGCTAGGACCATAACCGCCTGCAATTATATTTGAAGTTTGTGTTCCGGCAGAACCCCAAAAATATCCTGATGCTGGTATGGCACTTGCAGATGCCCATGTTCCACCAGGAACATCTAATATCGTTTCTTTAAAAGAGTTTGTTGTTGAATTATAAAATAATTGTCCTTCAATTTGTTTTGTAAATGTTGAAGGTTGACTCCACTCTTCTGTTGAGGTCGTTCTAGATCCAAGTGGGGTTGGAGCATTTCCACCAAAAACCATTCCTTGTGCAACTGTGTCTCCTGATGACCCATAGTTAATATATCTACCGAGTGAAAGGTCTGCTTGTTCTGACCAACTTGACCCATCATAATATTCTGTGTTAGCTAAATTTGGAGATCCTCCCATTACTAAAGCATCTGTGTAAGTGCCCGCTGCAGAAAATTGTTGTCTTGCTGTATTTATCTCTGCTATTTCAGTCCACGCTGAGCCATTCCATGATTCTACAAGAGCTGAGTCAGCCGTTGAAGGAACTTCCCCACCAGTGATGATAGCTGCTGTATTTGATCCTGTGTTAGCGCTTCTAAATCTTAAAGTATTTGCTTCTGAAATTTCAGTCCATGCTGAACCGTTCCAACTTTCAACTTCAGCAGTTACTGATGTGCCATCTGTTCCTTGAACACACAAAGCGTTACTATTAGATGTTCCTATTCCTGCCACCTCTCTTCTTTTTGTATTTAATTCATTAACTTCAGTCCAATTAGTTCCATCCCAAGATTCACAAAAATCTTTTGTTCCAGGTGCAGATGGTGGCACTGTATAACCTCCATATGCAAGAGCTGAGGTTAGAACTCCTGCCCCTGCTAAATATCTTCTTGAATTATTTAATTCATTAACTTCCGTCCAACTCGTGCCGTTATATGTTTGAGTATCAGCGGTATGAGGAAACTGTGGACTTGGACTATTACCTTGACCACCAAAGTTCATAGATGCATTTTGAGTTGCACCTGCTCCAGCATTTTCATAAAGGACTGATGGTAAATTTCCACCACTAGCCCACGCACCACCAGCTACGGCAGACGCAACTGGATCAGTTGAAACAGTTTGAACTGTAAATCCTTTTATATCCGAATACTTAGCCATAGGTTAATACTATGGAAGATTATATACTACTGGTCTTGAGCCGACTCTTTCATCTTCTGGCTTTGCATCCCAAGCAGCTTGTGCTGCTTCGATTTCACCAGTAACGATAGCTTGTGCTTCTTCTTTTGTTTTAATCGCACCAGCTACTTTACTGATCCATTGATCACCATAAAGATTATCGCCTACAACCCATACTTCACCAGGATGACCTGAAAGGTGAAACTGTCTTCTCTCTTCGTGAGTGAAAAAGTTTTTGCCCCAGTTAGTCGCTGTACAGTATTTATATGCCATAGTTGCTTCCTCCTTTTGCTTGTTTATAAATCATAATTAACTTGTTGTCACTGACTTAATTTGAAATTCCGCCGCGTTCCATTCTTCTGTGTTATTAGCATAATCACCTGTTGGTGGATTTACCGTAGCACCTCCAGTTTTTAAAGCAGAATTTGCATTTGCTCCACTACTTGCAAAATAAAATATAGTTGCAACGCCTTGATCTGCTACTTCAGTCCAAGTGCTCCCGTTCCAACTCTCTGTAAAAACACTTCCTGGAGGAGAAGTTCCATCCCTACCACCAAACCCTAGGGCACTAGTAGAAGAAGTTCCTGCTCCGCCCATATCAGCTCTAGCCGTATTTAAGTCACTAACTTCAGTCCAAGATGATCCGTTCCACGTTTCAGTATTTGCAGTTCTAGGATAACCTCCACCAAATATTATTGTATTAGTGTTAGGAGCAGCTCCTGCCGTTCCTCTTAAATAAACACTTGAATTTGGTTCAGCAACTTCTGACCATGAACTTCCGTTCCAAGACTCTACATTATAAACTGCAGTCGTAGTATATCCAGTGCTAAGTAAACCTGCTGTTTGTGTACCATTACCAGCGGTATTTTGATGGGTTCTACCTGTATTCATTTCATTAACTTCAGTCCACGATGATCCATTCCAAGTTTGCGTTGAGTCTGTTACGGTATTAAGAGCAACTGTGCCTCCTGCTATTAAACCTGCAGTGTAAGTCCCAAAACTTCCGTGTTGATTTCTTGCTGTGCTAAATTCTGTTGTTTCTGTCCAAGAGGAACCATTATAATTTTCAACTAAAGTTGTGTATGTCCCACCATCGCCAGGTTGCGCAGATCCTCCTGTTACAAGTGCAGCTGTATTTATTCCAAACCCTGAAAGTCCAGATCTATGTACATTAATATTTCCACCAGCCGACCAAGTTCCAATAGGCGCTCCGCCTGAGTTTATAGTTTTAAATTGTCCTGTTGTAGAGTTGTAGTAAAAATCTCCAGCTATTCCATCAGTTGGATCTTCTGTACGGGTTTGAACTTGAAACCCCTTTATACCTTTATATTCAGACATAGCTATTATTTATCCTTTAATAGCCAACCTTGAGTCGAGTCTACGTAAACCAATGTAAAACCAGCTCTCTCGGTTGACACTGTTAAATCTGCTGCAGAACCCTGTATGTTGTGTGAGTTTCTTCCTACTGTTAAATTGTTAGTATCAAAAGTACCTGCGTAAT
>VTLG01007077.1_pt1 | contig 25304 bp, 48 predicted proteins | sample 4694571 | NCBI WGS metagenome assembly VTLG01 (sample SAMN12604809, study PRJNA352737) | marine metagenome | biome: ENVO:00000447; feature: ENVO:00000209|ENVO:00000569|ENVO:01000036; material: ENVO:00002151; isolation source: viral sequences binned using virsorter ...
TTTTTTCTTCTACATAGTCTTCGGGGTGCTTGATTAATCCGCCCTGCCTGAAGCGCATAACAGCCATAGTCATACTATCAACTAAGTCGTCATGATCACCGTGTGGGAATGCGGCGCATTCCTCGATAACCTCTTCTGCAAATTTCTGATCCGGCGCCCATATCATACCAGACTCAAAAAGAGGAGCCACAGTGTTAACTCTCACGTGTTTATCATTTCCTTTTGATGGTGTAAAGTTAATAACTGGTATATCCATTTGTCTAAGTTCATACGTTAATGGTAGTCCTGATGCCTTAGCCTCAACTATGACTGACTCTGGATTCCAATATTTATATTGTTCTAGTGCCTTTCTTCGTAGTTCAGGGAACTCGAATCTTCCTTTTATAGCATCTAATAGTATTAAGTTTGCACCTGAGTCTTCGTCTGGAAAAAATATACCCCAAGTTGTTATGGCAGAATAATCCGCCGTTTCTTTTTTCATAAACGCTGTATCATAAGATTGTATGATATGTTGTAGAGGTGGAATAACATCACTGTCCCATACACGCCACCATTCCCGTTTAATTAATGCACCTTCTTCAGATGTTGGGTTTTGCATCCACTGTGCATTCCATTTACCAACAGGTAGTGTTGCTTTTACTTTTTCTAATTCGTCTATGTTCCAATACTCTGGCCATATGGGTTCTGAATATGTTCCGTGGTCCAAGATTGCTGGAAACTCAACCACTTCCCACTGATCTGCCTTTGCTTCTTTTTGATGAGCAAGTAACATACCCGTTAAATCTTTTGTAGACCATCTTGTCATTACACAAATAATTCTACCACCAGGCTGCAAACGTTGTCGTGGTCCAGATGTATACCACTCGTATGCATTCTCTAATGCAGATGCTGACAATGCATCTTGCTCCGAATGTGGATCATCAATTATTAATAGGTCAGCACCCCGTCCTGTGATTGCACCACCGACCCCGGCAGCGAAGTACTCACCGCCTTGTGCTGTTTCCCACCTCCCAGCGGCTTGACTATCTTCACGTAAAGTTGTTTCAAATATTTTTGCATATTCTGGAGAATCAATCAAGGTCTTTGCTTTACGACCAAAACGTATTGCAAGTTCTCCTGTGTGAGTTGCTTGAATGATCTTTAATTTTGGATTACGGCCCACCATCCATGCTGGCAAAAGATAACTTGCAAACTCAGACTTAGTATGTCTTGGTGGCATGTTTACAATTAATCTATTTATCTTACCTGTTGCAAGGTCATTAAATTTTTTTGCAATATGTCTATGGTGCGCGCCTTCAACAAACTCGGGCCAAACACATTTTACAAAACTTAGAAAATCACTTCTTGCTTTATTTTGTATCTTTCTCTCTGCATGCATGACCTGGAGTTGTTTAAATTGTTTTCTAACATCTGCAGGTAGTTTACTAATATCAACGTTATTTAAATTCATAAAAATTTTTTAAAATTTTTTTGCACCATCTTAGGTGTTCAAAACAAATTTACCACCATTAACTCTCCAAATCAAGCAATACAACCTGAAGTAGTGGGACCCCTTTTTACAAAAAAGGGGGTACGTGGGGGGTGTTGTTATCTATATTGGGTTTGGGTTTGGTACCTCTATTGAGATGTGGCGCGCTAGCGCCACAACCTCGGGTTGACGATTAGTCTAACAATGTCATATAAGCACTAGCATTTAGTCTACTAAATTTGCTTAAACCTTTTTGCATTGTTTTGTAGTCTTCTTTAATCTCAGCGTTTTTAATCTCAATGTATAATTTGTGTTCTTCTGGTGTTAACATCTCCGATTGACCTGAGTAAGGGTTCGTTGTTTTTATATTTCTAGTGGTCATAATGGTTATCCTATATTATCCATTGTTATTGTCAAGTATCTTAGTTCTTGTTGCCATATAATATTCTTTCTTATCCCCATTAACATTGTCCCACTTATATCTATAATCTTGGTATTTTGTTTTCTCAACCTTGATCGGTGTTTCGAGCGCCTCGCGCCTTGGTGCTATTGCAATGATAGATTGTAAGTGAGTTCTAATATATTCCATTAAACAATTTTGATTACAAAAGTAATTGAACATTTGATATTGCTCGTGTGTTCTATAATTACTATCGTGTTTTATTTTAATAGTTCTTAAAACTTTATTGTCGCCACTCCCTCTTATTCTTGATTGTGTTCTTTCGGTATGGCAGTTCGGTCCGTGGCACCAGTTATAAGTCATCTTGCTACTCCCTCACTAACTGACCAAACTCCAAAGAATAATAATAATACACCTAGAACATAATGATCTGAATGTATTGCAGTTATTATTCCTAATTGTCCAACTATTAATCCAGTAAGTGTCATCAATAATTTCATTAGTGCCTAACTTTCCACGCAGTTGTAGCAGTTCTATATCCGTGTGCGTCTAAATCATAATAAACATAATAGGGCACACCTTTTTTAGATGTTCCATATCTGCTTTTTTCGTCGTGTTTGCCTTGTCTTGTTATGTGCTTTTTATCCTTGTTAGAATAAAATGTTATGTAAAATGTTTTAGTCATTTATGCCTTTCTGTTATAGGACTATCCTATAATATAGGATAGCCCTTGTCAAGTGTTAATTTACACTTTGTTGTTGCTCGTATAATAACCTTTCTGCAATTTTTTCTGCTCTTGTTTTTTCTTTCTTGTTCTTCATTCCTTTTATTCTATCAGCTAGATTTTTAGGATTGTAGATAGTTAAGCCAGTAGAGTTTGTTCTGATTATTTCTGCGTCAGTAATATTTAAACCAAGTTCATTTGAAAGTTCTAATGCCTCATCTAAATATTTATAACCTTTAAGACCAATTTTAATTTCTTTCATTTGGTCTAAAACAGATTTAATCCATTTGTGGTGTGCAATAACAAATTGACCTTTTTGTTTTTTCCAATCTTGCAACATCATAAACTCTTGTTGAGTACAAGCAATAGAACGATCTCTACAATAATTTCTACCAATTAAATCTAATTGATATTTGTCGTTCCACTCTTTGCCATAACCTTTGTCATCATCACCAAGATAACGATTGTTGTTGTCAGTATATTTTGTTTTGTGTGGGTTGTTGTCTTTGCCCTCTTGTTCAATCAAAATATCTGGGTTGCAATTGTCTTGTGCTTTCAGTTCATCACGAAACAAAGCATAGCCATATTCATTGTCGCCTCTTGAATGTGAAGAATTGTTGTCAGTATCAAGGTCGCCATTTAATCTAAAGTCAAAATGTTTTTCAATTGCTTTTGTTTCAGTAATAGGTTTGTTGTCATAATCTCTACCCTCAACTTCACCCATATAATGAAAATGAAAACAACTGTCCTTTGCGATAGTGTCAACGTTTTCAAACTTGTCTTGCAGATATTGTGCCTTTGCAACGTCATCTAAAGTATAATGACGTCTAACAATTTGTTCTGCAATCTTCCAAGCATTGTCATTTATGTCAATCTGATCTGCTTTTAGATTGTCATAGTTTTGTTTTTCAACAGTATCTTCTTGCTCAAGGTGAACACGCATACGATTTGCGATCTTGTTCCGATACTCTTGGTTTAGTCTTATTCTAGTCATTTGTGCCTTTCTGTTTGTTTGCATAATTATTTTTATATAACACTTGACAATACTTGTCAATAGGATTATATAGGAATAGTTAATTATATGTCATTAAAGAGTTAACCGATAATAATTAATTGGGACAACTTCTGGTTGTATGTCCAATGTGGCTCAAGCCGAGACAGATATACAATTAGAACTGATCCCTGATCCCTGCGGGTCGCAATCGAAGAAGTGTACACCACCTTGCAGGGATCTGGGATCAGTGTTGTAGCTGTGGGAATTGACCCACTATAGTTCAGGTCGTGATCCATATCTGGATGGTCCGGTATTTCTGCAGAGAGAAAGACCCGCCTGCACAGGACAACAACTGATCCCTGACTGCAGGATGTTCGCTAGTGATGGTCCACGAATACAATGTTCTAGCCTCTGCCCTGCGGTCTGGGATCAGTTGCCCAAGACCCTGCTGGATACAGTTAGGGAAAAACGCATAGATAGATATGGACCTGGGCTATGCCTGATCTGATCAGCGCGCTGTAAAATAGGTCCGGTAACGGTTGGTGCCTGGTCTAAAAAGAATTATGAGCAGACAATTAGAAAGTTATGGAATTAATATATTAAAGCTACACGCTGACTGGCTCTTGGCCAACGGCTACAAGCGCGAGGCAACAAGCTGCAAGCTGCAGATTAGAATGATTCTAAAGAAGCAACAAGCCGCAAGCTGCAAGCTACAGGCAACAAGCTTGACAATAAATGAATATAGGATTATAAGGGACATATGAAAAAGAAAGAATTAGAAAGAATTGTCGGAGGGCTGTCAAAGCCTTCTAAGATGCCTGGACCAGCTTATAATCTGCCAGCATCTAAATGTATAACAGGCTCCAAGCTGGTCAAGATCCCTGGCAGCGTGTGCCACGGTTGCTATGCCCTGAAGGGTCGATATAGATTTCCAAATGTACAGGCAGCGCTTGAGCGTAGACTAAAAGCAATTGAAAGCCCAGAATGGGTTGATGCAATGATACAACTTATTAAACCACACAAAGAATTTAGATGGCACGACAGCGGAGACATCCAGTCACTGGAACATCTTCAAAATATATTTAGAATTTGCAGGAAGACACCGGATACTAAGCACTGGTTGCCAACACGTGAAGCACAAATACTAAAACGCGTTTCTGTTAACGAAGTGCCACGTAACCTGGTTATCCGGTTCTCTTCGCATATGATTGATCAGGGCCCTGTGTCTTTCTGGCCCTGGACATCCACAGTTACCACAGATGGCAATCACAGCTGCCCGGCTTCAAAGCAAGATAATAAATGTTTAGATTGCAGGGCATGTTGGAATCGTGATATAAGAAACGTTTCATACGGTAAACATTAATGGTTTTTAGATCTCCAAAATATTATGCAGAATTAAGAAAATTCCGAAAGGAACAAGAATTACGAAAGCTACGTAATAATTCGGATCAGGCTATTAGCGAGGATGCTTCGACGGAAGCTACAAGCGTACGTCCTGGTCCGGGCCTCAAGCAACAAGCCGCAAGCGACAAGCCTCAAGCGCCAAGCTCTGAAAGCAGCAAGCTACAAGCGTCAAGCCCCAAGCAAAAAGGTTGAAGCTTCAAGCCACAAGCTTCAAGCGCCAAGATCCCTGAACCTGGATACAATTGAAAACGATTAACGGCTCTTGGACCGAGGGCCTCTACTAAGATAAATGTATTCTTTGGATGCTTAACATGCCATGCAATTTGGTGTGGTGAAAACTTAATTTTTATACCCTTGGTTACTTTTAATTCTACTGTGAAAAAGGTGCTAAAAGTATTATAGCCCAATAGATCAGGAGTCCCAACATTGCTAAGGTTTTCAATCCTATTCCATACAATTCCAGGAGTTTTTTTAAGTAATTTTTTATATAATTTAGACTCTGGTCCCACTTACTTTTTCGAGGTAGCATTGTCATTCTTTTTAGCTTTCAATGACGCTAACATTCCAATTATATTAGCAACTTCTCCATATGGTCTTGTCCATAAATACTGCAATAATTGTTTTCTTTGTTCTTCAGTCAACTCAAACATTTTTACTCCTTCCTAATAATCCCCACGCACGCCTGGAGGTAATATTATTTTTTTACTTTTTACAGGTTTTAAAACTAATCTTAAGCCTTGCTGTGCACCTATTATATTGTTCTCTTGTACTTCCATTCTTTTGATTTCTTCAAGATAACCATCCACTTCAATATAAATTCTAGCATACTGAACTGCATTGCCTCTGCCTTTACCATCTTTTAACTTATCAGTAAAGCTACCTAAGAATTGTTGTAAGTCTTTAACGAGCATTAAAATAATCGTCTATCTGTTTAGCCAAAGCTTTATTGTCTTTCTTCAACTCTTCATTTTCTACAATTAATTTACCCATAAGTTCTTTATGAGTTCCATTAATAGCCATTAACTCTCTCACTCTTTGTCGTAAAGTTTCAATAGTTTGCTCTAAATCGTTTTCACCACGATCGTTTTTTACTTGTTGTAAATTTATAACTTTGTCATCTTTCATATCTTGACAATATAGCCATGTTACCTTAAATTGTCAACATGGGAGTTCCAAAAAGATTAACAGAAATGCAAAAAAGATTTGCAGAATATTTAGTATTTAACGAAGGTAGAACAACAGGCGCTGATGCGGCAATTGCTGCAGGCTATAGTGAGAAACGTGCTAGAGTAGAAGCATCAGAACTACAGAACCCTAGATTGTCACCATTGGTAGTACAATACATAGGCGCATTACGAGAAGAAAAATTAAAAAAATACGAAGTCACTTACGATAAACATGTAGCAGAACTTGGTAAGATACGAGAGGAAGCACTTAAGAAGGGTGCCTTTTCCGCTGCGACCAACGCTGAAAAGAATAGAGGTATGGCTGCAGGATTATATATAGACCGGAAAATAATAAAAACAGGTAAACTAGAAGAATTATCAGAGGAAGAGCTAGAATTAAAAATGAAAAAAATATTAGATGATTACGCACCAATTCTGAACGCAAAACAGATTGAGGGTGAGGCGATAGAGACACCTATACCTTCTGAATCTTCTTTACCCACTGACGAGGAATCATCGTCCGATCCCCAAAAGTAAAACTGCCGTCATCTTCTTTATCATAAGAAGCAAACAATTTAATTGAAATTTTATCTTTAGAATACAACCAACCTTCATTAACAGGCTTTGCTAACGACATTTTGTCAAACTCTTTTTCATTAGCCCAGCCAGAATCACTCACACAGTCTATCCACTCCACTCTGACTTTAGGAAAAGGTATATCGGGAGTTCCTAATGAGGCAACGCTTTTTCTTCTTTTCTTGGGCATAATTAATCTATACTATATAGTACCTTCTAGACCAAATTTAATTTTTTTCTTCAGTGATAAAAAATATGATGGTACCGTGGAACTTTTAGTTCTTTGGTGTAAAAAGTTCTTATATATAGCGGTTTCTAGGTCAAAAAAAAAGTTCCATGGAAGTTCCACAGTTCCATGGTCCATGCTACAAGATCGCTTTATTTGGAGTAATTCCATCTTCTGCCTCATTTTCAACATAATGTTTCCTTAATGCTGCCACTTTGTCCTCGGCTGACGCTACACGCTCTATCTGCTTATCCAGCTCTCCTGTGATGTCCACGTGTTCAGGAATCACCATATTATGGTCACAAATGCAATCAATCTTAAATATTGCATCTTCTATCTCTGCTTCATATCTCTTTAGAAGCGTTTTTATTAGTTGCCTGTTCATTTCTTAAAGTCCTCCGCTTTCATTGGTGTTGTCTTCTCTTTCTCATCAAATTGTATCTCATGATACATATCTAATCTTTTTAAGAACTTATGTTTCCAGGTACGTAAATCGATGCCTTCTGTTTTGAACTCTTGATAATATAGGTCAGGCGTGCATACCATGATAACTCCTTGCTTAATTTCTGATCCGTAGACGTAGTCGTGAGCCATGGCGTACGCCGCGATTTGCATGTAATAATCTTCGATCCATTCTTCCCTCTTCGGACGGTTACTTTGCTTGAAGTCAACAATGCTCTCCATGCCATTGTGAAGACAAACAAGGTCTGTTGAACCTGCGTACAAACCCGGATAATGTAACGTAATTTCCGAGCCATACCATTCATCAACGGGTGTAAGACCCACTTCAATAATCTTTTCCGCCATCGGTTTAGCTTCCGTACCGATGGGGCTAAGGTCATCATAGCCAACTCCTGTGATGTGACTTTCCAAGAACTTATGCATGGATGTACCCCGCTTACTACTATGATTCTTAATTTCTTCTGCTTTTTCATGACCGACCTTTTCTTTCCAGTCCTTTATAAAACTTTGGTCTTTTGTCAAACCTAAAATAGTCGTAACTGATGGTAATCTTTGTCCGCCAAAATCGTAGGTCCGTGATCCGTGATGCTCGTACATTTGTCCTGACATATACTTGTATTTATTAGATTTTTTTAAACCTTGAACCAAGCGAATATTATCTTCATATTCCTTTAAATCCTTTTCATCCATCATTTAACGCTCTTCTTATTTTGCCAAATATTATTATTAAAAACTCTAATCAATCGACTTAGTTCTACCTTATGTTCTTTGTTGAATTTATCTTTAAATATGACTTCACAATCTTCGCCAGGTATTTTATTCCCTTTCCACACTAACATTACTTCATCTTTTTTCATCTCTATCCTTTTTATTCCTTAACGACTGTTCATAACTTTCTTTTAACTCTTCCTGTTCTTTTTGACCAAATATTTCATCAAAGTTTTTACGATATAAATCCGTTACCACTCTCGACTTACCATCCCAATTAAAACCTTTTTTATCCTTGTCCATTATTCAAACATCATCTCCTTTCTCATTCTATACTCATCTATGTTAACAATGTCAGCAGTTTTCCCTGGACTTTGTTTAGAATAATGATTTATAACTTGTTGAATTTTAGGTAGTTTAGTATGTGCAAACGGCCATATTAAACAACACACGTAATATGCATCTCTAAACGTGCAACGCCATCTATATTGCATTAGATACTTCGTGCCATTTTTACGTAATCCTTTTCGAGGTTTATCAGTCAATGTGCCAACACCTAATACTTCGTGTAGCCATATTAATACCGATTGATCCGTCATAGATATTTCCATGCTAATGCGCATAGAGTTAGATATTCTATAACCTTTGCCTTTGTGTTTCTTTTTTCTTTCAGGACGTCTTGTAATATTTATACTACCTTCGCCATCAAACAATCCAGCAATGTATGCTATGTCAGTTTCCCTTATCATTTGTTAATATCCATTTTAAAGTTGACGTAGTAGGATCAAAGTTATCAAATTTAGTGCAACTTGATGTCATGATTACGATCACCGTCAGAGTCACCAATAAGATTATCTGCAGTCTCATAAAACTCTCCTTCCGAATCACAGTCCCAACATTGATGAATGTATTTTTCCCTGTCTTCGTCATTTATTATTTTAACGTATCCATTACCGTTGCAGGTTGGACAAATTAATTTTTTTAATCTAGACTTTCTTAATTTTGCCATTTAACTTCTTCGCTTTCTCATTTGCTAACGATTCAATCGTTTTAGATATTGATAACTTTGCATCGGGTAATAAAACCTTCGACAAACTTATTAAAACCTTGTATGTTTCGTGTGGTAATGAAACATTCCTGTATTTAGTTATATCGGTCATTTGTTTCCTTTCATTTATTAATAATGACAATATAGGAGATTAACTTACAAAGTCAAGATGAAATTTATATTAGGTCTAATAATTTGTTCAAGTGTGTATCAAACTTGTCTACCCCCACACGAATGGCATGAGACATTTGATAGTCACTACGAATGCATGATGTTTGGTTATGAAGAATCTATTAAAAAAGCCAAGGAAATTGGGCCTAAAGATGTAAATGAGTATGGAACTATTATAAAATTTTATTGTTATCAACAACCTCAAACAAACACTTGATTATATTACAAAAATATGGTAAGCGATACGTTCTTACCTTTAATACCTATTCTAATCTTCTCTCTCTTTTAGGATAGGTTCGTTGTGCCACTTCCTAAGTAACCAAACTATAAATCCGTAGATTAGAATGATTATAAAAAGGCTTATTAATATTTTCATAACAACCCCCACAGTTTCCGTGCACGTACTCCTGCAGGAGCAAAGGCTCCGAGGCTACCCCTACCATAACGGGGGTCATCGCTTGACGTACAGGGAATAGCGCGAGGCATTATTTGGACGCCGGTCCTTTTCAATCTTTTAAAATAGCCATTAGTTTGTCTTAAATCTTTATCTTGGCTATATTCTGTTGCTTGTTTTAAGCAATCTTCACACTCATCATAGTATCCATTTTCAAACAGCCATGCTGCGTGTATTGATAAAATTTTATTTTTTATTTTTTTATTTACATATGCAACCATAAAAATCTCCACTTCCATCATTCATTACGTGAACATTCATAGGATCACCATAATAAGTTGTTAACTTTAATCTTAATACATCACACAATTCAAAACAATTTACTTTACTTGTCAATACTATTCCCTCCAACATTGTTTTCGTCATTGGGATTAAATGGTACAATTCGTCCTTTAGTATTATAATATCCAGTTCCATGTGCTAACTCCCTTATAAGTTTATACCAAAGATTTTTATATTTAGGATCTTTAGTTTTATTCCACATATTTGCTGCATTATCAATCTTCTCTTGTGTCATGTTTTCTTTTTCCTCCAGCAATTATTTTTTTCATTCCAGGTGTATATAATTCTAGTTTTGCATACTTAGACCAAGCTTGTTTAATCAAATTTAATTCTATAACTAAATTAGACCATTGTTTAGGTGATATATTTTTACTTGTTATAGTTATTATTTTTTCTTTCATGTTATATATATAGGTCTTTATAGGATATTTGTCAACGTCCTTTTCTACCTTTTCCACGATATTTACCCATTCTTTTTTCGTGTTTATTTCTGTTCTTTTTGTGACGTCCCGGTCTTTTTTTAGGTTTATCGCGTTTAGGTTTAGTAATTACGCCAAATTTAGCCCTCTTGGCCATCTATACTTACTTCTAATTTTATATTATTTTTATTTGAACTAGACATAATAGGTATGTAACTAATTTTACCATTAATTTTTTGTTCTAAATCAGTACCACATGATGTGCATCTAAAATGATCAGACGCAAGACTTATTAATACAACATTAAAATTGCAGTGTGGACATTTACCATTAACTATTTCTGTCTTAAATATTGTGCTTTCCATTAATTTGCTAGTGGATTTGAAGTAGATACTTTTATCTCTTCTATCTGCACTTGTAATAATTCTATTTGTTTTTCATTAACTAATATTTTAGTATGACCGTGTTCTGGCATTTCATGTTCGTGAGACTCTAATGCTGCCACTTTTTCTTCTAATACTGCTATTTGTGCAGAGTAATCTGTAGTTGATCTACTTTCTATTTCAGATAATTTAGTTGTAATTTCTCCATACTTAACAAAGCCACCACCTATTGCAACGATTGCTGCAATTAAAGCTGCTATTCCTGCTAGTTGGTCTTTAAGATTTTTCATTTTTTTAATTTCCTTAACTTCTCTTTACCTTCTTTTTTTGTTTTTTCTGACTTATCTTGTTGCTTTAAAACTTCTGGCTCAAAAGGATAACTTTTTATTCTTGATATCAAAGTTCTAATTTTAAAAGGTTTTTTCTCTGGTAGTATTATAGGACTCGTTCCTTTAATTTCTTTACCCATTATGAATTCTTTCCGTATGCTTTACCACCACCTTTTCTAGCAAGTCTTGGTGCTGGAAAATCTTTAGGTCCTAAAACTTGAACAGAAGTTGGTGTTCCAACTCTCTCTGCAAATTTTTCTTTTGCTTTTCTTGCTTCGTCTTTAATATTAGAAAAATCTGTAGTCATTTTTACCATGCCTGTACCACCTGTTGGTGTTTTTTTAAAAACTTTTATCATTCTTTTTTCAGGAGAATAAGCATCGTCAGATGTCATTAACTTTTTTACATTTTTAGTTTGTAATGCTTTCTTTTTAATTGCTTTTTTTTCTAAAGGTTTTTTACCACTAAATCTAGCCATTTTTTAATATCTCCAGTTCTAAAAGCAATTGTTGTTTTCTAGAGTTAATCTCTTGAAGTTTTTTAGCTTTAATTTCAATCTTATCATTTTGAGTATAACTTGCAAGACTTGTATTTGGGTATATTTGCCTAGAATCAAAAATATCTAATTGATTTAAATATATGTTTTTTGGCTTATAAAACGCTGTGTTTGCGTATGCATTTAATGATGCTTGTTCACTTGTCATAGCCTCCATTTTTATGATATTCTTTACGGCTAAATTTTTAGAAATATCTTTAATATCCTTGTCAACTTTATCCATTATTTTATCAATATTTTTAACGATAGCTTTTTTCTGTCGTATCTTTTTTTGTTCGGTAAACTTCTTAGTCTGAACAGTGGACTTTTTAGGAGTCTCGCTATTAGATTTCTCTTCTTTAATTTCTTCTTTTTCTTCTTCATTAGTTGCTTCTACCATCTTAGTTGGCTCTTCTTCAACAGCTTCTTCTTCAGCCATTTCAGTGGTTTCTTCTTCCATAACTTCTTCTTCAACCATTTCCTCTGGCTCCTCTTCTATCATTTCCTCCTCCATTACTTTTTCTTCTTGTGGAAATCCGTGGGCCATGGTCTTTGGTTCTTCTTCCATTATTTCTTCTTCCTCAATGATTTTCTCTTCTGTAAAAGTCTCCTCTTCTTGAGAAACCATCGGTAAGAAGCTTGCAATGATCTCTTCTGTTTCCTCATATATTTCCTCCTCTTGTGGTAACATCATTGAAAAGAAAGAGGTGCTTATTTCTTCTTCCATAGGCATTTCTTCCATCTCCATAATCATTTCTTCTTCCATAATCTCTTCCATAGGCATTTCTTCCATAACAATTAACATTGGTTCAAATGTCATTTCCTCAAATTCTTCTTCCATAACCTCTTCCATGGGCGGTGCTATAAGTGTAAACTCTTCAAACATTTCTTCAATATATTCAAATGTAAATTCTTCAAATATCTCCTCTTGTAACTCTTCAAATATATCTTCTATCTCTTCTATAATTTCATTTGCTATGATTGTGTTGTCATATGTCATTGTTAACTTAGCACCTAATAAATTAGGCCCACCTAAATTTACTGGAGTAGAATCTCCATCTATTCCTGTCCAAGTCCAATCAAATTGATTAGATCCTGTGCCATTATATATGACTTGATCTGTATATTTATTTGCATTTGCATAGTAACCCGAATCTGTATTCCTTATTTGATCTACTTGAGACAACACCTCACCATCAGAGTCTAATATCTTAACTGTTGTTTTAAATGTATCTCTCCCTGACTGAGCCTGGCCACATTGATGTGATGATCCAGACCACTCACAATTTTGCACGACTGTTGTAGAATCTAATGTAACACCATTATCTAACATAGCCTGGGTGCTGGTCTCGCTACCAGTTGCAACGTTAACTAAGGACCCTTGATAGTTTAATGTCCCCGTGCCTGATGAGGTGCTACCCACCTCTACTTCTTGATAATTCCAGTTTTGATTTGTGCATGTAGTATTAACAGATGTAAATGATGAACAACTTGATTGTACATTAGGGACGTTAGTGTCTACTGACTGTAAGTTAGAAGCAGAACCAGTGCCATTTGGTAATAAATTACCGGTTGTTATTTCTTCGGCTTGTGCAATTGTAAATGTTAATAAGAACGCTATAAGCCATTTCATTTAGGGGATTCCCAATTTACTGGTTTTTTCTTAGGTGTAATAATTTTTTCTTTTGTTATTTCTTGATCTATTTTTTCAAATTCTTTTGTTATTTTAGCTTGCTCTTTAGCTTTTCTTTTTTCTTCAAGAGCTTTTTTCTTAGCTATTGCTTTTTCTTTTTTCTCTCGCTCCTTCATACGTTTCACGTAGATATCATAATCAGGTCTTTCGTGATCGTATTTAGACCACAATGCTTTTGCTTCCTTACCAATCTTACCATCAATTGGACATGGAGTGCCTGCTTGTATCATAGACTCAAACACACGTTCATCTTGACAAAGTATTGCAACCGCTGCTACTTTCATACCAAAATCATTAAGTATTCTTGCTAGTTTTAATCTTTCACAATTTTTATCTATTACATGTTTACCACCGCTAACACCAAAACCAAATGTTTGTACTCCTGCAGATACACCGACAGCGCAAACATCTTGTGTCATACTATTGTATGATGGTGCAGATGCTGATGGTGGTGAAGATCTTATATCTGAATTTGTAGTATTATTAGTTGTTGATGTAGACTCAGAACCTGATTCATATGTAGTTGTAGCAGTTGACGTGTATCCACCTTCAATTGCCGTGTTACTTCCTGATGTGTTTGTTTGTGTAGACCCAGGATAAGCTGGTCCAATAAGTGTCAGTAAACATATTAATATAATTAATATGCCTGTAAAATAATAATTCATACTTTTACCCATCGTATTTTATCTCGTTTTCAAAAGACATGTCAGTTGCATGATCTTTTTTATATTTATAAACTCTTTTACATTTACAATCATCACAAGTGCATACACCATAATCATCAACATGAAGTTCTCCATCACAATGACAATTACAATGACATTTTTTGCACTTAGCCATTTACAGTTCCTCTACAAGAAGGACATTGTTTTTTATATGTGTCGGGGTGTTTTTCACAAATTACTTTTATTTCTGGCTCAGGAACATCTTCATATAATTCAAGATGAGGATCTTTTTCTTCCTCTTGCCAATTAAAAAGCCAACTAGTAAATTTGTCCCATAAATTTTTAATCATTTTTTTTCTCCTCAATTTCGTAAAAGAAATTGTCAGTGTCCTCTGTCTTCCACTTACCTGTATCTTCTACGTTCCATTCGGAAGTTTGTACCTTCCAATCAGGGATTTCATCCTTCACAGTAAATGAAGGTATGTCCCATATTATTCTATTGTTTGGCTGTGCCGCATAGTTGCCGTCATCTAACGCAAGTATGTGTGCGCACTTATGTTCGTGCGGGATCTCTGAATGATCAGTGTCTATTATATTACTCTCTGGATGTGCAAAGTCAACTGTGAATAAGTAGGACCCGTGATGCCACTTTTTATCTTTTCCTATGTATTTACCAGCTTGTCCGTCTAGAATATCAAAACTAGTAACACTAGGGTAATAAGAAAAACAATTCCACAATTCCAATTCATCAAGTCTCCTGGTTGGAACAGCTTTCGGTTGAAAACCACGTTGAATAAAAGCCGATATGGGGAGACGATAAAAGACAGCACCGTTTTCCATGATGGCATGGAAAAGGATTGGCCTTCCTGTGATTGAGGCAATACCGAAGATAATGCAGTCTTCAACTTCGCCATGATGTTTTTTAAGGTCATATAAATACTCCTTTTTTATTTGCGAGTATTGTACAGGAATATTTGCATTTAAGTAAGACATATTTTAACCTCATTTATTTAAAAATCCTCATCGGATTGCTCCTCCCTGTTGTTAATAATATCACCCCAACATTCGCCATCTTCAAAATCAACTTTATTTGGCACTTTAAGAGGAACGGCTTGTTCCATAATTTCTTTTATCTTATCAGCTTGTTGTTCTGTTTCATAGGATATATTTAACTCATCATGTAATTGAATCATAGGTGTCATGCCTGCTTCTTTTAAATTAATCATTGCTTGTTTAGTCATGTCAGCTGCACTACCTTGTATTAATTTATTTAGAGCTTTATAAGTAAATGCTCTTTTAATGTTTTGTGATCCGTGTTCCAACGACGCTTCTTCAAATGTTTGTGGTTTATGCATACCAAACGTTGCTGGCTCCCACATGTTAAATCTACATTTCCTACCAAGTATAGTTCTAATCCAACCTCGTTGTTGTGCACGATCCATTGTGTGATAGATAAGTTGTTTTACAAACGGAACTTTATTATGATATGTAGCCAAAAGTTCTTTTGCTCTTTGTTCTGTAACTCCTAATTGAGCTTGTAATTTTGCTCTACCCATTCCATAAAATAATCCAAGGTTAATTGTTTTTGCTTGTCCTCTTGGTATGTCAGCTATCTTCGCAACCATTGAATGAAAATCTGCTTTTCCTTCCTCATACTCATCTGCAATAGAAGCCACTCCTGTAGTTCCTAACGTTGCTAGAGCATAATGGACTACCAGCCTAGGTTCTTGTTGAGAATAGTCAAAACAACCCCATCTATGGCCTTCCTCAGGCATAAAAATAGACCTAATACCCATACCAATATTAGTGTAATTAGGTAGTTGTTGTAAGTTAGGGTTAGAATAAGAAAGTCTACCTGTGATGGTTCCTCCAAAATCTCCTCTTAATTGATGTATGTCGGCGTGTATACGGCCTTTGTACACGTAATTTTTTATAGATTCTAAAAATGTATTATTTAATTTATCTAATTCTCTTGCACTTGCTATCGCTCGTAAAACAGGGTGTTTGTGATTTTTTAAATAATTTTTTGTAAAAGAAGGTTTTTTTGTTTTTTCTGTTCTATCAAAATCATCAATGTTTAATTTATTACAAACGCTTTCAATACTTTTTGCAGCCCATACTTCAGGATAAATACCAGTATCATCGTGTATTCTTTTTATGTAATGGTCATAAGATTTTTTTAATTGATGTTCTAACTGTTCTACTTGCAGTTCACTTACTCTAACTCCTTTTATTTTCATTTCTAGAATACAAGGAAAAACTTTTTGTTCTAACTCTACAATTGATTCTAAATCTTGAAACCCTATTTCTTTTTTCAGTTCTTGCCAAAGAGCTAAAGTTATTTCAGCATCTTTTTCTGCATACTCTCCCACATACATTGCAGGTAGCTTGTACATTTCTGCCTTGGGATCAACACCCCAATCTTTTGCAGCTTCTTGTAATGCTGTTTCATTTTTATTCATACCAGTGTAATCATATGAAACAGAATTTAAATCATATCTAAACCTATTTTCATCAACTAGAGAAGTCATAATCATTGTATCAATGATTGTTCCGTGGACCGTGAGCCCTAGTCTATGAATCCAACACATATCATAAATAGCATTGTGAAATATTTTATCTGCTTTTGTTTTTAAAACATCTTGAAACCAACCAAGAACTTTTTTTCTTTCCATGTTGGGACCTGATTCATGTGCTATTGGATAATAAGCTGACCAATTTTTTACAGCAATAGCTATGCCAACAACATCACCCTGTCCTCTCATAGAAGATGTGCCTTTTGTTTTTAAATCTGGATCTTTTGTTTCTAAGTCAATTGAAATTTCATCGTATTTCGATAGATCAGGAAATTCATCAGGAGGAAACCATTCTGTTTGTGCTTTAAAAATAGATTTCTGTGTCATTTAGTTATCCCCCATGAGTTTGATTTTTTTTTTATTTCTGCTTTCACTGGCTCAGGATAGTCTCTATCAATCGCCATGTCAATGTAATGTTTAGCTTTTAGTAAATCTTCTTTCTGATTTTTTTGTTTGTGCCTGCACAAATATTTTATAGCATTGCCTTCCGCAAACGGAATATTATTTCTGTTAATAAACTCTGATGGCTGAATGACCATAGACTTATAGTGATCACCCCCTACCTGCTTTTTATATATATCATCCTTCATCTTCTTCTCCATAAACCTCTCTTTCCATTCTTCTTATAAATCTGTAAAATTCATCCTCTGACATAATTTTGTAATGGCGGAAAAGGGTTTTTGTATTCTGTAGGTAATTCTAGTAAATATAAATCTTTTTTACATCTGGTAACTCCCACATAACAAACCCTAAGTTCCTCATCCTCCTTTCTATCATCACCCAACATATAAGCTTTTAAAGAAAAACCCCACTCAACACATAAAACTACTTTATCTGCTTCCATTCCCTTTACTCCGTGAATGGTAGATAATATAATTTTAGTATCTAAGTTTTTATTTTGCTCCCAACATCTTAATAAATAATCATTAAAATCTTCCTTATCTATAAATAAAGCGTTAGGTTTTTTTGGTCCTTTAATTCTAGTTGTGTCAAAGAAAAAAATATCGTGCCACATCTTATCTAAAGGTGCATCAAAGTGATATTTATTTTTTAAAATTTCGTAAGAAAAAAGTTCACCAGTATACAGTTCCGGAGGCGCTGTGTCTTTACTTGACATAGCAGTTTTTTTTCTTTCAGAAATATATTTTGGTTTTATTTCTTTAACCATTTTGATATAATCGGTGCCTTTTATTAAATTACCTTCCTGTAAAGTATGCCAAGATTCTATTATTTGTTTACATTTTTCAGGAAAAGAACTTTTAAGTTTACCTCTATCATCCATGCTCTGTGATTTTTCTTTAAAAATTAAACCTTTGTGTTTTAAAAAATGTGCATATGCTTGACAATAACTTTTTGCTCTTGCGCAAAAAATAGCATCAGAATTTACATTTATTACATTATCTATTTCTTCTAAATCATTTATATATTCTATAGAACCTTCGTCTTTAATTTTTGGATCTATTCTTTTTTCACAAGTAAATTCGTTACCTAATCTATGTTTTATGTCATTTCTAATACTCAATGCAAAATCATAAATCTTACCTGGAAGTCTGTATGATGTTTTTAAACGTGTTATATTTTCTTTTTTACAAGGCCATTTTTGAAATATTCTTACGTCAGACCCTTTCCATCCAAATATAGCTTGGTCATCATCACCAACTAAATATAATTCTTCTGTTTTTTGAGCTATTTTAGATATAACTTGCCACTCTAATTTTGAAAGATCTTGAACTTCATCAACCAAAACCAATTTATAACTAGGAAACTCTATGGTGGGGTATAAAGCTTTTAACAACATGTCATCAAAATCAATAAAACCATTTTGACTTTTAAATTTTTCAAGGTTACTAAAAAAATAACTTAATTGTGCTGTGTGCACATTTTTGTATTTATCATTTTCGCTTTCTCTAAAAAAATCTAAAACTTTTTCTAAATCATTTTTATATTTTTTTCTTTTGTCAAAACCTATAGAATGTTGAGCTTTGTTTATTATGTCATAATAAATAGCCATTCTTTTATCTTCTTTTTCAGTCCATTGCGCAGGTTCTTCATCTTCTTTGTCATATTTTTCATCTTCCAACATTACCCAATTGTCTGGGTCAGAAGCCATTTTTTTTCTAAAAGACGTTTTTGCACTTGAATTTAAAATGTCTGGTTTACCTATCTTATCTAAACAAAACTTATGTATGGTTGTAATTGACTCAGATTGTTTTTCAGTTAACAAACCTTTTTTTATAACTCTATTTTGTAATTCTTGTACGGTTGCTTTTGCAAAACCTATTAATAAAACTTGATCTAGTTGCAAACCACCTTTAATATAGTTAGCTAAAATTTCTAATATCTTTGTTGTTTTACCGCAACCAGGGCCTCCTAATATTTTATATCTTCTCCTATAAAATCTATCTAACATTAAAATGCACTTTCTTTATCTTTGTTTGTGTAATTAGGAACTTCTTGCTGAATTTCAGGTTCATTATCAAATTGTTCTTTGTTAAGAACATATACCCATCTTTTAACACCTTCTTTTATGTGAAACTTTTCTCTTGTAACTCCATTTATTTTTTTTAACATTTGGTGAGTAATGTCTGCTGTAATGTTCCATTCATCTGATTTTAAATATTTAAAAAAATCTCCAAAGGTAAATTTAATTGTGTCTTCGTCTTCAAAAGGTCTACCTAATAATATTTTTTTCTTATCTTTAGTTACTCTTGTGTTAAAACAAAAACTTTCTAAACTTGTTTTTAATCTAAATGCAGGAAGACTTTCTTCAGGAGCATCTATCTCTGTAGCTTTTTCTTGAAGTGCTCTTATGTGCATGTCCCAATTTTTAGTTTTACCAGGAGTCTTACCTGTTTGTTCTGTTGCAGATTCTCTGGCTAAATCTTGTCTAACCAATTCTTTTGATGATAATCTTACTTCTTCTCCATTAAAACCAAGATACCAAATTTTAGGATTAGATGTAACGTACGATAAAGGACCTAAAATTAATTCATTGTTTAAAGATCCGCTAATTCCAAATTTTCTTTTTATACATTCTTCTTTGTTACAAAAACTTTTTAACCAATCTTGATCACATCTGTAAGTGTAATCTTTTTTTTCTCTTGAACCAATAACATTGCTAACTTCACTAAAACTCATACCTTTGCCAGCAGGTTCAAAAAATTTTTTATTATAATCTAATGTTTTATCTTTCCATTCTTCAGGATATCTTTTTTTAATGTACCTAGTCATATCTAATAAAACTTCATTTCTTTGACTTTTAGGAACACCAAAAGAAGCTAAAGCCTGCATACAAGGAGGACCATCTTGAAACCAGTCTCCTGAATCTCCTTCGTCAATGTTTGATTTTAATTTTTTAAGTTGTTGGGGTGTTACTTTATTTCTTTCGTAGTGTTCAAAAAACTCTTTAAGAGAGGCTGAACTGCCGTCCTCCTTTATCATATAGCGAACCGTGTTTTTAGCATTGTGGTATGGTAAGTTAATCCAACTACCAGCTGAACCTTTTTCTAAATTTAAATATTTTTGAACAGGAAAAATTTTATCTGGTTTACAATCACCAAATATATTTTTTATACTGTGAAGTTTTTCTCTCAACAACAATGCTGGAACAGCTTCTGTTAAAAATATATAAATATGTATTCCGCCACTTTTAGATTTAAAAGGAATAAATGGCGCGTTTAAACTTTTAATTTTTTTGTATAATTCTTTTACGTCTGGTTTATATTCATCTAAATCTATGGCACCCCACATACAAGTGCTATCACTTCTTATAGGACACAAACCTAAACTATCTGCTTTAATAGTTTTATTTTTTGTTTTTACTTCAAATTTTACCCCTTCTAAATGTGCTTTCCACATTTCTTCTGTGTGTGCATAAGAAGAAGTAAATGATGTACCAGATTTTTTACCATCTCCATTGCTGGAATCCATTTGATGATAACCAAATCTTTCTTTTAAACCTGTAAATATCTCTCTAAATTTTTCTACCATAAATTAAAAGTGGGCAGTTCCACTCTCGCTTTCCTGCCCACTACCTAGGATTCGTTAGTATGGTGAGCTACTTGTTTCTTCTGATCCATGTTTAGCTTGAACTTCACCTTTGCCTACTCGCTCAGCAAAGTTTTTAGCTATGTCATAGATAGATTTATCAGTAACAGGACCAACTTTAGTTACATCCCATCCAAACCATGTTCCTTTGTCATTAGACATTTGAACAGTCTTTAGATTATAAATGTGGCTGTAAGTTGGCGGTGTGAATAATCCGTTCTTACCCTGCATTTTAATACCCATCATCATTGAGTTCCATTTTCTACTAACTTTTAATTGAGTAGCTTTCATAGAAATCAAAGCTGTGGTTGGACTTTTACCTAACAATATTACAAAGTGATTAGCAGTGTTCTCCAAATAATTACCATTTGGTAATCTATCTTTGTAAGATTTATCACGAGTAGTTGTACTCACGATATCACTGTCTGCCTCGTGAATTGCAACTGGTGCTCCAGTGCTTTGTCCACGATCTTGCCACTCTATGTATTGTCTTTTGTAAAACACAGGGAGTACATCCACTGCATTATACAATTCATTGGTAACAGTATTTATTATCTTGCCTGGCTCTGCGCCCTCGACATATTTTCCATGAGTCTTATTGACTTCTGGAGATAATTGTCCCAAAACTTTTAAGAATGGTAACGCAAGATCTTCTTGCGATATGTTTTGAGAACCTTTGTTTGCATCAGCTTCAAATAAATTTGCAGATAATGCTCCTTCTTTTTTAGTTGCTACTTGGTTCATGTTTATTTGCTCCTTTTTATTGTAGTCTTATTTCCAACAAATACGTTGAAAATTTCCGTTGGCATTTCTTTTCCTGCCTCTATACGCTCACGGACTAACGCTTTAAGAGTCATGGGCTCAACCTTCAACTTTTGTGTCGGTTGGTACCCACGCTCTTGTGCAAGGTTGGCATAATCAGCCGCCTTGTTTTCTTCGTTACGACCAAAAGATACGGATATCTCGTTTTTGATTATATCTCCTAGTCCATTGTTACGAAGCCATTTAAACGCCGCGTCTTTATTTGCTACAGTAATTGTAGCGCTGTAATGCGGCTTAACATCTACCGAAGATCCATCCATAAGTTTTAAATGAGATAAACCCATTTCACTCATCATAGTTGGAATTACTTCTCCAGATAAATGTTCTAATTGTTTTTTTGTATTCTTAATATTTTCTTCTTGTAATTCAAGTCTAGTTTGTAGTGACTCTAGTTTTTCTACTTGATCTGCAAGTGACTGAATATTATCAGTCTTTTTCATTGTGTCTTGTTGGTCTTTTTCAAAATCAATCATCAATTTCTCCTTTCTCGTATAAATTAATTTCTATAGGATAATATTTTCTTTCTTGCTTATCCCATTTTAATAGATTGTATTTACCATTTGTAATATCAGAAACTATAGAGCATGCAACACCTATAATTGCAGGATCACCTGTTAATAATAAATAATCTCCTTCTTTAAAATCTTTTAAACTTTTTCTTAGTTTGTAAATTAAAGGACCTGGAGAAAATATTATTTGAGAAAATTCTGGCAATAAAAATTTAAATTTACCATAATGAGATGCACCCATAATGTTAATTTTAGGATTGCCTGACTGTGTTCCTGGAATTTCTTGTATGACATAAACTATATTTTCTTTCATGCTTGACAATATAGGTGTTTAATATTATATTGTCAACTAGAAAGAAGAAAATTATGAATTACAAATTTAAAATGAAACCTTACAAGCATCAAATGACTGCTTTAGAAAAGTCATGGAATAAAGAAACTTATGCGTATTTTATGGAAATGGGCACAGGTAAAACAAAAGTATTAATAGATAATTCGGCTATGCTCTATGATAAAGGTAAAATAGATGGTCTTTTAATTGTTGCACCAAAAGGTGTTATAGGCACTTGGTATAATCAAGAATTACCTGCTCATTTACCTAATCATATAGAAAATGTGACAGTATTATGGCAAGCAAACATAAATAAAAAACAACAAGAAAAATTAGATACTTTGTTTGAAATAGAAACGGCTTTACATATTTTAATTATGAATGTTGAAGCGTTGTCTACAGAAAAAGGTTATAATTATGCATATAAATTTTTAAATGCTCATAAACCATTAATGGCTATAGATGAGTCTACAACTATAAAAAATCCTAACGCTAAAAGAACTAAAAATATTATTAAATTATCTAGTATTGCTAAATATAAGCGTATTATGACAGGATCTCCTGTAACTAAAAATCCATTAGATTTATATAGTCAGTGTGAATTTTTAAGTCCGTGGTTATTAGACTATACGTCATACTATGCATTTAGAAATAGATATGCAGAAATGAAAACTATGCATGTACATGGTAGATCAATACAAGTGGTAGATAAATTTAAAAATTTAAGTGAATTATCTGACACCCTTAAAAACTTTTCTTATCGTGTATTAAAAGAAGATTGTTTAGATTTACCTGATAAAATATATATGAAAAGAAACATATCCTTAACCCCAGATCAATTTAAAATTTATAAACAAATGAAAGATCAAGCAATAGCAATGTTAAATGGTAAAGTGACTAGCACTGTAAATGTTTTAACACAGTTAATGAGACTACAACAGATCACTTGTGGTCATTTTACTGCTGACGATGGTTCTACTCAAGCTATAAAAAGTAATAGAATAACAGAATTAATGGATGTGTTAGAAGAAACAGAAGGCAAAGCTATTATATGGGCTCATTATCAATATGACATTATAAACATAATTAAAGAAGTCACAAAAAAATATGGTCCGGGGTCCATTGTTGACTATTATGGATTAACGCCACAGGAAGAAAGACAACCTAATATTAAGAAATTTCAAGACGACCCTAGGTGTCGGTTTATCGTTGGAACGCCTTCTACGGGCGGCTATGGCATTACTTTGACGGCTGCAAACACCGTAATTTACTATTCTAACGGATATGACCTAGAGAAGCGTTTACAGTCAGAGGACCGTGCACACAGAATAGGACAGAAAAAACCAGTAACTTATGTAGATTTAATTTGTGATGATACTGTAGATGAAAAGATAGTTAAAGCTTTACGTAAAAAGATAGATATAGCATCTGAAGTATTAGGAGAAGAACTTAAATCATGGATTTAGTAGGACTATACGCGTAGCGCGCCAAAATTTTTAATTTGCTACTTTACCGCCAGACCATTTCATGTCTGGTAATCCGTTTTCATAGCTTTTGCCATCGTAAGTTAGCACCTGTTTTCTGTTAGCACCAGCTTCATTGTAGCTTACATGTACCCAGCCACCTGCTGGATCATCTTTGTTGTAAAACTCAAGTATCAATTGGTCAAAATCTACGTTATTAGAAAGCCAGTAAGCGATCTTAATATTTGGTACGCCTGCTATTTCAAAGTCAACCGCTTGGCCCTTAGCATGCTGGCTCGTTTTTTTCGAGCCGATAGCTTCGCAAAGTGCTTCCGATCTGTAACCAGAGGTAACAGTAATGGGTTTATCAAAGTGCGCACGAACCGGTTCCAGAATTTCATAACATACGTTCTCCAAATTTTTAATATCACCTGCTCCTGGTGAGTTGTCAATACCTTTACGAGTTGCGGTCATTGACTTAGTCATTTCTTCTAGTTTAAAATGTTTTGATAATTGCATGATTTTCTACCTTATAATTAAAGTAAATATAACATAACCCATACCAGTAATCAACGCTCCCGTAGACATTAATAAGATACTTTCTATACGGTTTATTTGATGTTCTAGCTTACGTATTTTATCATGAGTTTGCTTTTGCATAATTCTACAAAGCTTTTCATGCTCTTCTATTTTTTGTAATGCGTTTTCTTTTTTCATAATTACTCTAGGATTATTGCTTTAATAGATTTTTCACCCATGTATATCTCAGTTTTTGCTTTACCCTTCCAGCATTTATAAGATACTGATTCAGAGTACTGTCTCTCCGCTTCGCGCTTACCGCGTAAGCATTGGGCCATTGAGGTTTGGATACGATGTTCCTTAATTTCTCCGTTTACAAACATTAATAATCCTATCACTGCTTCAATCAAAATTATCCCCCGTTCCCGTTCTTATAATGCATATCTCTTGATGCATCTTTTAATTTTTCAATATCTTCTAAAACTTTATCCATTTGTTTTCTTAAAAATTCTATGTTTACTTTATTTAAAGCCATATCTTCAATGTGTTTAGTTATACGATCTAAATTTTTATAAATATCTTCCAACATCATAAATTGCTCAGAATCGGCGGGCAATGAACCTAATTGTCCACGCGGCCATTTTATTCTAAACTCTGTGTTTTCAATCACATCTGTTTCCATTAATTTTAATGTTGTCTCCATACGATTTTGCGATTCAATAATCCCAAAATATGCCCAGGTTCCAATCGCTACCATTGCGATCAGTGAGGCTACCGTCTTCATCGGCATTTGCACGGCTGCTTCTTCAGAAATTTTTAAAGGTTTACCCATTATGTTCTCCTAGCAATTACTTGCTCACTTGGTGATAGTAATGCACTCTGTGTTCTTGTCAAGCCTGTTACTGGACTTTTTTGTAAGCTTGGAAGTGC
>VTLG01011335.1_pt1 | contig 25303 bp, 47 predicted proteins | sample 4694571 | NCBI WGS metagenome assembly VTLG01 (sample SAMN12604809, study PRJNA352737) | marine metagenome | biome: ENVO:00000447; feature: ENVO:00000209|ENVO:00000569|ENVO:01000036; material: ENVO:00002151; isolation source: viral sequences binned using virsorter ...
GAGTTACAGATAGTTATAAAATAATTGGAATAAAAAAAACAGCCCATTTCTGAGCTGTTCATAAACATAATTAACCTAATTATTAACCTATGAAAAAAGGTCTCTTAAATGCTTTAATTATTTGTTTAAATTAGCTGTTTTATACACGCCAATATCTATGTTTCTTTTTATCTCATCCTTGCTCAAAGATATATCTAAAAATTGTCTAAGATATTTAAATGTGGTAACTGAATAATCCCAATAAAAATCATCTAAGGTTATTTGATTTGTTTTTCTGTTTACCTTTGCGATAATACTATTGTATGATTGAAAGATATAATTATCTTTTGTGATTATTTCATATTGATTTGCAACAGGTCTTCCTGATCTGCTACTTGTTAAATTGTATACTCTTGTAAAGTAGCTGTCATAATTTTTTTTCATATTGTTATTGTTTAGTTATTAATTTAAAATATTCAATTGATGTGGATCGTTATCAAATATTTTGTTTAATGTTTTTGTTTTTATACTTTGATCCTTTGTAAATTCATCTTTCAATACAACATAATATTCGGATGAAATTATATCTTCATTACCAATGTATTCATCTTTATAAATAATAGGTAATTGAGTGTCTAAAAATTCCCAACCATCTTCAAAAGTTGCAAATTCTTTGTTAGGAAATTTTCTATTTCCTGCCCAATCTTTAATAATGTATTTTTTCATAATGTTTGTTTTTAAGTTTATAATGTTATAAAGTGATAGAAGAAATATAAAAAGCCAAATATTAAAATAAATGGTGTAATATATTTTTCTGTAATATGTATAAATGTTTTCATAGTTATTTAATTTAATTGTTTACACAAATATAAGAATAATATTTTAATTAACAAAGAAAGTTAATAAATATTTAATAAGGATCATTAATAATTCCCTCTAAATAATCTATTCTTTTTTGTAGTTGTTCAATTCTCAACTGATAAACTTCTAAGAGTTGTTTTTGAGTTTCTTTTGACATATTAAATTTTGTATCCATATCATTGATTTTTAAGTTCTGTTTATAGTTTTACATATATTTTAAATTAGGGTTTGTTCCTTTTTCAAAATATCTATTAGTTTTAAAGTTGTTGAGATAAAATATTTTCTCTAATTCTTCATCACTTTCTCTTTGTTCAAAAAAATCCACCATATCTTTAGGGGTTTTTATATCGTATTTGTTACAAAATTTAGTAAAATTTTTATTGCTCATTCTAGCTAAATTTAATATAATCTGATCTTGTAAATCGTAATAATCCATAATTTATTTATTTAGTTCTTTAATATTTGTCTCAATACCATCATTTAGTCTAATAAATAGCTCCCATAAAGGAAATTTATTTCTCTTTCTTAGTAAATAATCTATATCACTACTTTCTTCGTGATATGCACTTTTATCAGGATAAAATCCCTGTGCGAAGTATGTATCAATATTTTTGTTCATAATTTATTTATTTAGTTCGTGATAACTTTCCTCTGTTATCCTTTTGTTAAAGTTTTCTTGATCTGATATATAATACTTATTATCTTCCTCAATAGTATAAAGTATTTTATTTATTGTATTTATAAATTTCATAATTACCATATTTGCTTTTCTAATCTTATTATTTGTTTTTGTAGTTCCGATCTTTTCTTATCATCTTTTTCAAACGATAATCTAGTTCGCATATTTACCAGCTTTGTATATAAAAAATGTTTCATTGTCATAATAATTGTTTTAATGTTTATACAAATATATATAAAAATAAATTTAATAAACAAATAATTAACAAAAAATCTTTACAATAATCTTTTTTAATATACAAGGGTAAAACAAAAAAAAATCAAAAAAGTCATATAAATATTAGCAATATGAAAATAAAAAACAGAAATATATGCGAAATAATTTTATTTGGTGGGCTAGATGGTTCATCACAAACCTACTGCGTTTAATGATTAAGTCATATCAAAACCTACTGCGTTTAACGACTAAGTATCCAAACAGAATGTATTTAGAATCTATTGGACTTGGAATTGTTTTTACTTTATCAAGTTTCTTTTTTGTGTATCTATTTACATTAATGATTATAGTAATAAGATTCTAAACCTACTGCGTTTAAGAACCTACTGCGTTTAAGAGTTACCTTATAACGTAAACGCCCTTGTTGGCATTTGCTAAGAAGTATTGAACGCAATATCGAAGAGCATCTAGTTGGTGATTCCATTTATCTACTGGTCTAGTGTTTCTTTCGTGCCAGACATAATTGTTTAGTTCTTTTATTAGCTCTGTACTATTTGGATCTATAATCAAATCAAAGTCTTGGATAAGTGCTATTCCTGTAAGTATAGACCCACTGCGTTTAATGGTCGGTTTAATATTACAATACTCTTTTAGTTCAGATATAAGTCTTGGCTCTGCACTATCACATACAATTAAATCTTCACCTGCGTATCTTCTATTACTCTCTCCAATATCTTTTGTAGACATTCCAGGCTTTGCATACATAGTTTTAATCCATATTTTTTTACTATCTTTATGGATTGCAGCTTTTATAAGTACAGTTGGATCTACTGAAAATCCGAAGTCTTGACCGTGTATATATTCAGCTCCCTCATTAAACATACCAATAGACCAATTAGAAAAGATTACTCCCTCTGCTTTATCCATCCATCCACCAAGTATTTGATGATTATATCTATCAGGTCTTCTGACTCTAATATCTTCAAGCTGAAGCAAAAATGATTCTGATAAGTTTTCTATATTATCTTTGAATGTAGTGTGTATGTATGTTACATTGTCTTTCCATTCGTTTGTACCTGGATTTACTCCTTTACCTGCATAGAACCTTTGATATATCCAATGCTCTTTTGTAGTTGGATTTAGTATCATCATAACCCTATTAGGTTTATTCTTTGCCCTAACAGACTGATCTATCTTATCAAAGTCTTCTTCCTTTGTCAGTTCTTCTGCTTCATCTAAAACCCAAGTTGTAATACCGCTGATTGATTTAAGAGCTGCTGTTTGATTACCTGCTGATGTACGAATACCTTTGAACATTATAGAACTACCAGTACTTATGTTTAAGATCTCATCTTTGGTTATTCTAAAATGCTCTACAATATTGTACAGTTCAAGCTTTTCTAAGAACTCAGGAATAATTGAATTAGCGGCACTTATCATTGTGTAACGAGTAAAAAGTATCTTATGACCCTGTTCAAACGTTAGAAAGGCTAAAAATGTGGTTATAGCGAATGATTTACCGCTTCCTCTACCTCCTGTTATTACAAAGTACCTAGTATCGTTACCAAGTGCATTGTATTTAGGATTGAGAATCGGTTTCTTCATCTGCATCTAATTCTATAGTTTTATCATCTTCTTGGCTGCCTGTAAATAGATTCTTTATATTGATATTTACCTTTTGTTGTTTCTCTTCAGGTCTATCAAGTGGCTTACCATATTTATATTCAAAGAGTAGTTTGAGGTGAGGGAAAGATTGTTTTGCTTGTTCTGCTAATGATTCCCAAGCTTCTTCTTCAGATCCGAAGACTTTAGCCATTGCATTAAGTGCGTAGATTCCGACCCTTTTTCGTTTGGCATCGTTAAGAGCAGCAGAAGAAGTGGGTCGTACAGTAGGCACGTTTCTAACGCCTTGTTTTCGTCCATTGTTTCTTCGTCCATCAGTCTCTTTGACATATTTATATTGCTTTGGTTTTCTTCCCATTTTTTTCGTATAAGAACTTATATATCTTCCAAATGGCATCTGACCATTCTTTGTCTGTATAAACTTTAGTTCCTTTCTTTTTTACACCCTTATAATCTACTTCTAAATTAAACTTAACACATCTTCCTACACATCCTGGAAGAGGTACTGGATATATCTTATATCCATTCTCTAAACACCACCTGGCTGCTGCCTGATCATATAAACCTCCATAAGGAGATAGTCCCCATCTTTTTTTATATTCATCAATTTGCTGTGGTGTTCTGCGTCTCATAAGTTAAGTCATATCTTTTTTGTAACTCTTGATGTTCTTCAAGAAGTTGTTCATACTTTATTTTGTAATAGTTTTCTCTATTATATTTTCTTAAATCATCCTCCGTCTCTTCAAATATCTTATTCCTGATTTTAGTGTATGAGTTCAATATGCTGTCGTTATGTAATACAATAACATCAAATACATATAATCCGTGTATAACTGATGCGTGATCTCTTCCTACAAACTCTCCTATGTTTGACAATGTTTGATGTAAGAATTCTTTACACAGTTTAAAGAATATAGCTCTTCCATAAACATACTCTCTTTTTCTAGTATCTCTAGATATATTTATTTTGAGTTCAGCCTCAACAAAATGCTTTATGTCTGCCAGGCTAATACTCAATGGATTGGTTTCTTGATTCATAATTTTCTACTTCTATTTTTATTTCTTTATACGTTTTTTCTTCTGCATATAACAGAGCTTGTTTAATTCCCTCACATAGTTCATACATCTCTTTTCTTTCAAACTCAAACATATCTTCAATCAATTCTTCGTAAGTCACTCCTAACAATAAATCATTTAATGTTAAGTAATAACTTTTATTGATCTTTTTTTTATATGTATCCTTTTCTAACGTATTCATTTACATTTTCAGTTCTATCATAGAAATACTTTCTATAATTATTACAAGCAATCTCTACCTTCTTTTTACCTTTTTCCAAAGATTCCTCACTACATTCATATATCCCAATCTCGCCAGTGCTTTTATCTATAACTAAAAATATAAACTTTTGTACATTAAACAACTGCATATAAATATATGCTTGTACATCATAATGCCATTTATATCTTGCAGAGTAAACCCAAGAAGAAAGATCACTTGTTGTCTTTACATCTACAATCATATTTGTTTTTATGTAATCTGCTTTACCTCTGAAAGGCAAACCATTTATCTCTCCTATACCAGGCATCTCTTCTAAACCATCCCTAAGTAGCTGACTAGCTTCATAGTTAGCTTCTATCTTTGATACTAAATAACTCATTGATCTTAGCTCTTTATGTAGCATAACTTCTACACCAGGATTGTCTAATTTTGCTTCCTTAAACATCTTTGTATTGCGAGAACTTGCATCTACAAAAACATACTTATCAGGTATCTTTCCATACTCTAACAACAACATATGAAACAATCTACCCTCTCTAAGTGCTGGTACATCATTATTATCTTTTGCTAAGTATGATTTATATTTTACAGGAGATTCATATAAGCTTTTTATACTACTAGAAGAAAGAGCTGCTTCACCTAGATAACCATAGTAAAAACCATCGTCATCCATTCTATCAAGCAAATCTTTTCTTTCCCATTCTTTACCGTCTAATAGTCTAATCATATTGCTAATATAATGAACAAATAGTTAACAAACAACTATTTATTGTAATATTTACTTCTACAAACAGCATATCTTTGATCTGTACTTTTATATTCTGATACCATTGTAGGATCAGCCATACATCTTTTTAGATATTCTTTTTCTGTTTCTTTTGGTGTGGGTTTAGGTATTGGCATAATTAATATATGTTTACTCTATTTAAAACATCCCATAAACTACCTTTACTTGGGATATTAAATTTTTTCATAGTCTTCTTATAAGACTTAACTTTGTTGTAATATCTTCTAATCTCTTCAGCATCATATTTAGCTATCTTCCTAGATGCTTTTATTGCGTTTTTAATCCTGTCTTCTTTTGGTATATCAAGAATATTATCTCTAGTATTTCCTATTCTAATATTATCACAAGAATTATCTGTTTTTATTCCGTTTAAATGCCTAACTACGATACCAGGACAATATATTGCTTCACCATATTTTTGATACGCCTGTAGTCTTGATACAAGAAAACTTTTATGTTTTCCTTCTTTATGTGGTCCAAATCTTATTTTGTGCTTTAAATAACCACTTGAATTAAGATGACCAACTTTATCTCCATTTGGATTTATCATATCACCGTTAAAGGTAACTCTGTAGCCTTTGTCGTATGCGTACTTTTCGTTTCTATTAAACATATTATTTAATGTTTTCTAATTTATCTTCTAATGCAGCTAAGGCTCTCCAAGCTACTTTTCCTAGATGAAGTAATCCATCATCATCTATCTTATCAGAATCCATTAGATGTCTCATTAGTGCGTCTAAATGGTCTGTACTTTTACTTTTATCCCAATGCAAAGGTTTGTCAGGATGATGTTGCTCATTACCTGCTAAACTTACTTTACTTACATATTTTAGTGCATTAGGAAAGTATTTGATTACACCAGTATAAACTGGCATACTTTTTCTCTCTCTATGTTTATCTTTACTCATAATACTTCTGCATCATAAACAGGTAGCATAGCTATCTCTTTAGATACTTTCTTTTTTTTAGCAAAATCTGTAGTCTCAGGTAGATCTTTATGAAACCACTGAGGACTTGTAAAAAACAAATTCCATCTATATATACCTTTTGGTGTTGAGTTTATATATATAGGAGCATCCCAATTATCTATTGCTTTGTCAATCAAAGCTGCAAACTTAGACTTCTCTATTACAAGTTCGTCATAATGCGTCTTCCTACATTTAAGTTCTATCCTATGCTGTTTAAGAGGACTGTAACAATCCCATCTACTTATAGGGTTCAAACTCATTACTAAGTCAGGATAGACGTGCTGTTTTAGATAATTGAAAAGATCTGATTCAATCATTGTATTCGTTAAATACTTTTCTTAGTCTTGTTATCTTATCCATAAAACAACTACCGCAACCTGTAGGTCCATCATTAACATTAAATACATAATTATATATAGCTAGTAATTCTGTTTGCTGCTTACCACTTATAGTGTTAGTTTGATTTGCAAAGAAATCATCTAAGTAATTATATTGATCTTCTGTTAAACAATTAGGTTTGTTATATGGGAACATAACATTTAGTATTCTTTTACGTTCATCACAACCACAGTCTTTTCCTAGTGCATCAAATACAGTATCTACTGCTGCTTTTATTCCTGTAGCTTTTGTAATTTTTTCTACAGTATCACCAACACCTGAAGAAGTAGATTCATATTTAGCAACCCATTCTTTATAGCGTTTGGTTCTTTTATCGTTTGGTTTTGGAGGTATATTACTCATCTTTATTTATTTTAATTAAGTGAAAATCTCCATTCATATAGTCCTGGAAATCTTCAGCAAGTTTAGTATTTAGTATTTCCTTGTAATTTTTACAACTATTAAATATAGATGTAACACTAATATTTGTATCTGCAGATAATTTACGCATACTAATATCAGTTTCATAATACACTTTAAATAATTTTTGGTCATACCATCTATCCCAACTATTTACTTCTTTATGTATTAAGTTTACAAGTTTCTCTTCAGCTCTCTGCTTTTCTATGTCAGCTTTTTGCTGTGCATCAGATGTAGTCTCAACTACTTCATATGTAACTTCTATATCATCAAGTCTTACAACCTGATGTCTTTTGTTTTCTTTTAGATAATCGTTGTATAAGTTTTTTATGGTTATGTAAACATAAAACTTATTTACTTCAGTTTCGTTGTACATAATCTTATCAGGATTCTTAACATATTTATTTAATCGAAGATACATTTCTTGCACGAAGTCTTCTACTAAGTGCTTAGGTATACCCATAGATAAACCCATTGAAATCCAAAGATTATGATATTTCGATAATAACTGCATCATTTGAAAAAGAAGAAGTGTATAAATACAAACCCTGCACAAACTCTAAGTAGATCTGCAGAAGTGTTGTATTCAGGTATTTCAATATCCTCAACATAATCTATGCCAAGCAAAAATCCTTTAATAAACTCAAATTGTACATTCATAATTAATATTCAAATTCTACTCTAATATGATCGGCTTCTCCATAAAACTTACTCATTCTGTTTATTTCAACTATGTTCTGATCTTGTTCATAAACAAGACCTTCTAACGAGTCAAAGAAAGCCTTGTTTAAATTATCCTGCAAGTCAGGTTTAGTTGTCTTAAATGTTTTCACTCTTTTCTTTTTAGAGAAACTCTTAGGATAAGAGTAGATGTATTCTATATAATTAACTTTAATTTCTGATCCTGATGTAATTATGTCAAAATCTTTAGGTAATTGTTCTACTATAAGAGCCTTGATATTTCTTTGATAATCTACAATCTTCTTAGGTTTATATCTAATACCATTCCTACCAATCCTAAATGATTGATGTGCTAGAGGTTTTACATATATATCAAATGATAATTTCACGGATGTATAAAGTCATTGATGTCATCAGGCATTTTACATATTTGAGGTAGACCTGACTTTACCTCGAATGAGAAAGCTGAAAAAGAATATCCTCTACTTCTCTTACAATCTACAACAACTACATCAGGATTATCTTCTGTCGGTGTCACAGTAATTTGTGTTTCTGTTTTTTTCTCTAAGAACGAACCTAAATGACCAGTTGCTTTGTTGTTATAAAAATTACTATGTATTACAGTTATTATATGTATGTTATAATCTTGCGTCCATTTCATTAAATAATGAATTACTTTGTTTGATTTCTCTAAATCATTTATGTCGTTTAGTAGGTCAGCTACTCCGTCTATAATTACAAGTCCTACTTTATCTGTTTCTTTTAAATGCCAATCTATAAACTCTAATCTTTCTTCAGGTGAAAATTGTCTTAGTGCATATGTTAAATAATCACTTGCATCCTTTGACATTCTATGTACTCTCTTAAATGTTTTTTGTGCGTGGTAACGACTTTGTTCTGTATCATAATGTATTACTTTCTTATCTCCTTTGAAACCTTTTAAGTTTCCAACAAACGTTTCATATGATCCTAAATATGATGCAGCCAATAGTGATACTAAAAATGTTTTTTTACTCTTTGGTCCTGCTGATATAAAACTAAAATTACCATATGTACCAATTGGAATATATTCTCCATTTGCAAGTTTACCTTTTGATATTGCAATAGGTGGCTCTGGTATATCTTCTTTAGCATCAACATAACTGTCTTTTAAGATCTTCTCAAATCTAATTTGTTGTCTTAATCTTTCTTCGGTCATTACTGTTCCCATTTAAAATAAAAAGAGGAGCCGAAGCTCCTCTGTAATTTAGAAAGGTAGGTTAGCAGTGTCGTCAGCTCCTACTTGCTGAACTGCTTCTGCTCTAGCTACCGTTCCTTCTGTCCAAACGACTCTACCATTTCCTACATACTCTCTTGGCTTTTTAGCCGTTCTCTCTTCTTTAGTTTGCTCTTTCCATATTGCTACGTTCTGACCATACTGATTGGTTTCATCGTTAACGCTTAAGGTATAATTGTGATATGTACCTTTTGCATCTTTCATACCGAAGTTTATTAATGTTGCCATAATTATTCTTTTTCTAATAATGCTTTTTCTACTTGTTTAGTTACTCGATATTTTTTCATTATATCTTTTACATTCCCACCATCTTTTACATACTTAGCAGCTTTAATAAAAGCTTGTGTATTACTTTCTAAAAGTGGTTTACTATTATCTACGGTGTTACCGTGAGTATTTGTTGCATCAGCATCTTTAGTATCATCTATTAATAATAAATTACCGATAGCATACTTTTTAGCATAAGAAGATGCAGCACCAGTTCTTTGTGGATCCTGCATACCTTTTGCGTTGAAGTCTACGATTGCTTGTGCTACTGACTCTACTTGCATAGTAGGATCAGTACAATCTATCATCTTAGCTGTAGACTCAATATAAGGTCTACCAGCTATTTCTTTTAACTCGTCTGTTATCTTAAACACGACTTTATGTTTCTTAGCAAGTGGCTTCACAGCTTCCAGAATGTCTTCTGCACTTCTATAATTATAATTACCAAAATTATTTCTTTGGTTCTTTGGAGCCTTTAACTCCGTCTGTATCAATAAAAGTTTATTTGTTATATTCATAATGTTTAATTTATGTTAAAGTTAACATAATAAATTTAATAAACAATATATATTAATAAAAAAAGGAGATTAATAATAACCTCCTTTCTCAAAACAAAAAAACTATTTTATATGAAAAAAACTAGTAGAGCCAAAAGGCATTGGGTTTTTGAGTATCATTATCTACATATATCTCTGTGCTTGAAACACCGAAACGTTGAAATCCAACCATAGATAATGCTTCTATAATCTTTAACCTTTTACCTGTGTGAGAACATTTTATTATGGCAGCACGTCCAATAAGATGAGAACTTGCTGTACCTCCTTGTAATTTAGTATTAATCTGAGGTGTTCTATAACCTGACAATATTTCGAACTTGACTCCAGCTATATCTCTAGCTTCATCAAGACATTCGACAAATTCTCTGTCCATATACTTGTATCCACTACCTGGATAATCAGGTGAATCAAACTCATCATAAGAAAAATGTAATAGCTCCACATTGTAAAATTATAAAATATTTTTACATTTGCAAAACGTAGCCGTAAATCTACGATAAAAATTACTAAACTTCAGTAGGAATATTGTTGGATCAGATACTACAAATATTTTCTTTTTGTAGGCTTTTTCTTTTCTTTCTTTTTGGTTACTTTTTCTTTCTTTTCTTTTATCTATTTTCTTTTACCCTGTCCTCTATATTTTTTCTTGTAACCAGTTTGTCCTCGTGAAGCATTCTTAGAATGTACACCAGGTCTTTTCTTTCTTTTAGGTGGAATGTAAATATGGACTTTAGGTCTTCTAACCCTAGCCATTATCTACAAATACAAAATGGACAGTTACACATAATTATTTACTTATTGATTTAAACTTCTCTGCTCCTCTAGAACCAAAGTATGCTACATAAACTGTAATTAATAATGATTTAAGTAAATCTACCCAACCACTATCAACACTAAAATCTAAACCTGTTGAGTCTATAAATATAAGCAGCATCATTGATACAGTTAAAAATACTAAAGCAAGTGGTCTTGTATTTTTAGATAGCCAAGAATCACTTTGCATATCACTTGCCCAACGTTTAGATACCTCTTGCATCTCTACAGTATCTTGATTTAGTAGTGCCAGTGCTTTCTCTTTATCTTCTGCTGGTAAAACTGGATCTTTATCTATTAAGTTTTTTACTATACCAAAGACTCCTTTGTCAGGCAATACATCACCTAATGAGTCTATTATACTAGAACCAGCTCCAGATAAAAACTTTCCTACTTTAGTATCTTTTAATTTCTTCTTACTCATATTTGCATATAATGTGTTTTACCATCTCTTTTGTATGCTTTTAAGCATTTGTTTCTATTGTCTCTTTCGTTTTTATAACTTACGTGAACCCAGTCAGGATTTTTGTCATCACCAAACTCCCATATCATTTGATCAAAATCTAAATTTTCTCTGATGTAATTAAACATTTCTGCATTAGTCTTGTGACCAAAAACATCATCTATATCCATAGCTCTACCTGTACAATGTTGAGATCTGCTACTACCACCAATTGCTGAGTTTAACTCTTGACATCTAAACATACTATTTATTTTTATAGGACCACCAACCCATTGTCTCAATGGTTCAAATACTTTATTAGCAAGAGTTCTCATATTGCTCATATCGTATTCTGAAGGTGAATTATCTATGTTTAAACGTAACGCTGTATTTGATTTGATGGCTTCTTTATAAGTTATATGTTGACTTATATGATTCATCTTGTTACATTTTAATTTTCTTTAACCAGTTATTCCAGGCAGTTGCTACCATATTGTTAAAGTTCTCTAGTTTGTTTGCTAACCATCTTAATATTCTTACCATAGTTTATTTCTTTTCTAAAAGTTGTATTATTTTGATTACTGTATAAACCAACGTTGCTATAATTAAGAGTGATTGTAATGCTTCGTTTATTTGTGCTATTGTAATAATATAAACTGCAACTCCTAATACTGTTGGTTCAAATCCTTGCATTATCTTTTATGTTTATTTATAACAGCTTGTATGCTGTCTAATCTTATTGTTATTTCCATTGTTAGTCCTGCTTCAAATTTAGCAACAGGTCTGGAATCTTTATATATCATAATTGTAGGAACAGATTTTATTGACTTTTTGATTGCATCACTTTGATCTTCTACAAAAGCATATTGTACTTTTGAGTTTCTTAATTTATCTAAACCTTTATAAGTATTGTTTTGATTCCACTTATAATTAAAATGTACTGTAGTTATATCTTGACCATAACTAAATACACTAAACAGTAATGCTAAAATTAATATTCTCATCTTTTAATTATTTCAAATAGTTTCTCGTCAATCTTCTTAACAGTCTCATCTATCTCTTCTACTTTTTTATTTGTGTTTATAATATTTTCTCTAATTAATTGGTCTTTTAAGTCGTACTCTGTTCTTGATACCTCTGGTTCTGGCAGAGCTTTAGCTTCCTCAATGTCTGCTTGTAGCGAATACCACATACCTACAACTGTAACTACAACTGCACCTAAAGTTATTAGATTCTCAACACTTATGTTGAACTTCTTTTTTTTTATTTCTTCTATATCTAAATCTGCCATAATTATTTATTTTAAGCTATGCTAAACATATCCCCACCAAAAGCAAAACAACCAAACTTAGTCCCATTTGCATTTGTATCTGAATCACTTGAAGCTAATCTAACATCTTGGTTACCACCTCGTACAGAAAGTGAACCAGTTTCGTTAGAAAACATTGCATTATCTCCTAATTCTAAACCACCTACAGCTTGATTACTAGGTACCCTAGAGAAACTTAAAGTACCAGTACGAGGAGTACCTGAATTGGCTCTATCTGGATGAAATAAATGAAACTTATTCTCTCCAGGAATAAAAGCTACAATTGGTGCAAAATCAGCTGAGAGTATTGTTCTAGTTGAAGAACTCCCATTTCCAACGTAAGACTCTCTGTCGAAAAAACCTGATTTAGGTGCAAAAGCATATATAACGTAATCTACACCGCTATCACCTCCAAAATTTGAGCTTGATTGACAATTTATTACAGATGTATCAGCTGACAAATGATTGGAACTACTGTCTAAAGGTCTGTAAAATGGACCTGAACTAAATCCTTTACCTCCTCTAAAATCATTATCAGTATCATCAAAAACTGTAGCACCACCTCTTGAATCACCGAAATTAGTATTGCTAGCAACATCTAAATCGGTTCTTATACAAAGCATAACCTCTGGTTTTACTCCTAAACCGTGACCGACTGTAGTTGAACTACCTCCTGAAGTAAATGTTACTTTAGAAAAAGCACCATCAGCATTTACAAAAACTGTGCTTGTAGTATTTCCATCATTGTTTGTTACCCCTGAAGTTGTCGTTTTAAAAGCAATGCCACAATAATTACTTTCATCTCTGTTAAAATAAGTTTCTGGTTTATACGAACCACCATAATTACTTCTAGCGTGTAGAGTAAAACCGTCAGTACCCCAAGTAATTACATCATTGTTTGCTCTGACTGTTTGGATTACACCACCTCCAGATATATGATAGGTTTGAGTTGACCCAGAAAATGCTCTGTCTATAATAAAGTTTTTTCTTGAACTTGTACTATTTTCATCTCTTGGAAAAATCCATAATAGGTCAGGCTCAAATCCTAAACCAGTAACACTAACATCTGCTGTATTAGAACCAGTACCAACACCATCATATTTAAAAGAACCAGCTATGAAACCTACACTACTTCCTGTTCTAAATGTCTTTTTATTTATACTCATAACTAACTACACTTGCTTTAGTTGTTAGAGCATTTATTTCAGATTCTCTAGTATTGTGATCATCTAATATAGATGCTCTTTCATCTTGAATATTTTGTGGTATTTCAATACCTCTTTCTGCGTTTCTTATAATATACCAATCTGTAGAAGATAATCTATAATTAGTATATTCTCTTAAGCTGTTCATTGCAGATTCTTTAAGTTCGGTTAAACTTTCACTAAAAGACATAGACTCTACATTGTAAGTAAATCTATCTGTATCAAAATACAAACTACCTAAATTGTGTGTTCGTTTATTATAATCTGGTTTTACTATAGGGTAAAAACCATAAGATTCAGCTTGTTCGTCTGACAAGGTGTTAAAACCACCAATTACATTACCCCAAGACTTTGGTAATTCATTGTATGTTTTGATTTCTCCGTTTATATCTATTGCGTACATATCTTTTTTATTTATCTATTAACTTGGTGTTGTGTCTGATGTATAAGTTGCTACTACATAGTTAAATATAGCATTAGCAGAATCATCTATACATTCAACGTGAATCATATTTGTTGTACTACCGTCATAATCTACACCACCTACTTTGTTGAATGTTTCACTTGTTCCTGCATCACTATCTAAAGTAATTGTTTGACTTCCTGTTAAATTATAGAAAGTAATTACTTGTCCTTGCTTGAAGTTCGTAAAGTCAAACTCAATTGCACCTGTTAAACTTGAACCCATTTTAAATGTAGTACCTGCTGACCAGTCAATACTTACTGCTCCTTGATAAGTACTAATGTCAACTTTTGCTGTGTATCTGTTTTCAAGTTTAGCAAATGTAACATTGTCATCAGTTATTGAAGCTGTAACTACTGCGTTTGACGCTAGTTGATCTGCTCCTACTGCATCATCTGCAATCATTGCTTGTTCTACAGCATCATTTGCTATTGTTAAAGCACCTGATGATACAGTTGCATCTCCACTTATTGCAAGTGTTGTACCGTTTCCGAATAAAGCATATACTTCATTGAAGTTATCATTTACTTTATCCATTGCGTCTCTTAACGGATCACCTGTTCCGTCATTCGCTGAACTTCCTATTCCTATCGCTTGTTTTGCCATAATTTATTATTTAATATACTGTTTTATCTGCCGTTAGACTTGTGTCATCAACCAACTCCCTTGTTGTGTCTACTGTTAAAAATGAACCGTCTGCATCAAAAGGATAAATAATACCCCAACCATTAGACTCATTTGTATTCCCAAAATAACTTACTTCATATATTGACCCGAATGACATTTTTTATCTTTTCTATATAACTCTTTAATTTAATTTCGTTCTCTTTTTTAGGCTTATATGTTTTTTTATTCTTTATAAAACCCATCCTGTCATATTTTGATCTCTTTCTGGATACATACCACCTTCTTGTGCAGCTGTATACTCTGGATATAAATTACTGTTTTCATCAATATAATCTAAAAATCTTTGCGTATAAAAATCAGCTGTAGTTTTTGCTTGATAAACTAAGTTGTTTATTTCTTCTAATGAAGCTGAATCACTATTCTCTGATCTATGTTTAAATACACCACCATTTGATATTTGAAATGCTGCATATTTCATATATTCTGATTGTGTAAACCAAATCAACATTGGTTTTAAGTAAGTATTTATAAGTGTGGTGTTCGCAGTATTTAAATTATTATTTATTACACCGTCTTGCAGTTTATCGTATAATTTTGTACCCAATTGCGTTTGTATATAAGTATCTTGTGCTACTTCTACAAACTGTATAAGTTTATCAGTATCTACGTTACCATCTATAATAGATTTTCTCTTTAATTCCTCAAGTGTAATAAATAATGCTTTCATTTTTTATAATTTGGATGATGTCCTCTGTTTGCCATATCTTTTGGTGCAATTTCTACTTCTGCAGGATTATTTGGCTCTTTAAGACCATCTGCAATTGCTTCTTGCTCACTAACAAGGTTATTGTCAGCTATTTTTTTCTTATATACCTTTAATTCCCAGTAATGATGACAATTTACACCGCCTTTGTACTTAAATAACGAATAATTTTGACCTTTATGACCTAATTCTTTATTTATACCTCTAAAAGACATCATATTTATATCTTCTTTTCTAAATACTATCTTTTGCTCTGTTAAAATCTCCATTTTTTGACAAAAACGTCTACTGTTAGGTGATTTTCTTATAGGTGCGTAAGAATAACGAACCTTATATGTTGAATTGTCTTGTGATGATACCTTATTAGGTTTAGCATCATCTTGAGTTGGCATAGAAAGACTTGTTAGGTCAAATTCTTTGTCAGAATCTTCTACTTTTTCAGTATGTACAAGTTCCCAATCAGTTTCATCTATTTTTTCACCTAATTCTTCTAATTGTAACAATAAATCATCTCCTTCTTCATCAGAAATATCATTTTTTTCTTGTGATGATAACTTCTCACCTGTTTCTTCTTCTCTTTTAATCTTCGTTTCAATGTTATCAAGTTCAGTAAACTCAATTGGTTGTAATGTAACAAAGTAAAGATTAAGTTCTATACCGTTAAAACTTAACAACTTGTTGAAAGAGTCAATTAATAATGCTTGAAACGGTCTAATTACAATATTATCCATAAGCACAGAAGCTGTTCTTAATTCTTCTGCGTTATTTCCAAAACCAGTATTATCTTTTATACCAAGTAGTATAGGTGAAACAACACCGTGACCAATCATTATCTTTTCTCTTGACTCTTTAGCTAAAAACTCGTATTGTGCGTGTGCATCAGGTAAATTAATAGGATCTATAGAAGCTTCAGCTTCTGCACTTTCGTTAAATGCTAAAATAAATCTACCTGCGTTTGATGACCCACTGAATTTATCATATATTTTTCTTTCAATTAATTCTTGTGCTTCGTCACCTGGAATACCATTGTTAAAATTAAGAAGCATAGATGGCTGTAAACCATTCTTTATGTTGTTTATATGATAGTTTGATACTTCTTCTTCTAAATTACAATACTGTAAACATCCTTGATAATCGACAGGTGAATAGTAATAGAACCCAGCTCTATAAGGTTTTATACAATATATCTCAACAGTTTCACTTTTTTTACCATATTTATATGCTGGTATTCTTTTAGGTTTATCTGATGGTTTTAAATCATTCCATTTTGGATGATAGTAAAAAGCTTGTATCTGACCATCTTTTGCTTTTTCAGCTCTAAGCGTTTCAGTTGGAAAATGCTTAAGCTGCATAATTTTTGTTTTGTTCTTATTGTATACAACTTGTATTGCACCTTGTCCAAGTAATTTTAAATCTCCAACTATTCTTCTTACATCTAAATCTTTTAGTATTTGTTTCATTTGACCAAACTGAACAGAATTAGTTTCTGAATCTGTTGCGTTTAATCCTCTACCATATATCAAATCTGTTATACCGTTTATACATCTTGAGTTTGTTGGACTACCTGTATATCTATCTATAATGTCACCAAAATAGTTATTGTCATCACCATATTCTACCCAATCGTGCCTTGTAGATTCTTTGATGCTAGGCACTTCATACCCTGCTAAATTTATTACTTTTACCTTGTTCATATAATTATATATTTTTGAGCCACTTCAGTTGGATCTGCATACTGGTCATATTTATTACTGTTTAATGTGTGATCCGTTGTATTATCAGTTTGTGATGTACAATATGCTTTACCTCTGTATAGAAGTGTAGATCCTTGTTTAAGTTCAAATGAGTAGCTTGTTTCAGCTGTCAATATAGTAAATGCGACAGACATCTGCAAGTAATTACTGTTAGTAGGTCTTGTAGAAGTTACGCTTGTAAGCGTTTGTGTTTTTCTTGTACCGTCCTCTACAATAACCAAAGTCAAATTACTAGCAACTGTATATGTTCTAGGTATAATACTAATTGTTTGCGAACTTGTCGTAGGTGATAATGTAATCATATTTATATAACCTATTATGTTTAATAATGTTCAAAAAAAAAGAGGACCAATTGTCCTCTCTTTCTTTTTAGCACTTACTATGTTTAAGAGTTAGTACCTTGAGTAATTGTTACTGTGTTAGTCATACCAGCAAAAGGATTCGCTGCAGTAGCACCTTCTAAGAAGTTAGCAGGTAGCACTTCTTGAGCAGTAAGAGTTAGTGTATATCCACTCATATCGCCCATTGCTGCACCAGTTACTATTGTACCACCACTTACGTCAGCACCGTGTTCTAATCCCATTATAAAGGCATTGTCATTGTAATCTTGGACTACAACGTGAGGTCTTCCATAAGTTAATAATTTTAACTCTTTATGATCTTGTACTGTAAGTTTATGTAGAGTTAAATTAAGTGTTTGCTCAAAGAAAGCTGTTCCGTTTTCTCTTGAAGCTGTTATCGTTTGTTCGAAAGATGAATTACCTTTTACTTCGTATTCAAAAGCAGTAACTGTTCCTAAATCTTCAACTACATCTGTATCAGTGCTATCAAAAGCAGCAGTAATAACACCATAGTTCAAGAAGTAAACAGCTCTTATACCACCTACGACATCTTTACAAGGTTCTTTTCTTCCTATTGTTAAATCACAAGCCATAATATTTTAATTTTATAAAAAAAGGCAGGTAGAAAATACCACCTACCTTTTTTTTAGTTAAACAATTGTTATTAAGAGTATAAAACAATATCACTACCGATTGCGTGTTGTATACCAGCAGTAAATCTCATTATTACTCTTACATTTTGAGAACCATCAATGTCAGCCATATCAATAACTTTTACTTCGTTGTGGTCAGCTAATAGACCAGTTCCAAAGAATAAGTTACCTCTTTCAGCTGCAACAGCCTTGTCAGAAGGTAAACCTTGTGCAAGTGCAATGTTAATCCCATCAAAAGTTAATGCTCCACCGTTAAACCACTGAGTACCTTGATCGTTAGTACCAGCTGCTCCAACGTTAGAAGCAAACCCACCTAATGCTCTTACATAGTTTCTGTACATATTAGATGGTAAGTAAATTGCTAAATCATCTGAAGCGTATACACCAGAAGGAATTGCATCTACAATTTTTCCAAGCTCACCTATAACGTTAGCAGAAGTACTAGCTTGACCTGCTACGTCTACTACGTCACCGTCAGCACCTAATGTAGTTACAAAACCATCAAACTCACCTGCGTTAGCATTAGTACCGTTCCAAATGTTTTGCTCTACCTTTTGTGCAACTTTTCCTGCAACGTGTGCAATTAAAAAGTCTGAGAAAGAAGGAGGTAAGTTGTCAAATGCAGAAAATCCCATTTGTACAGCTTCCCAGTCAGATCTGAAATCTTTCTTACATAACTGAAGGTTTACTTGAAACTCTTCTGGTTGTAGAATTCTTTCAGTTAATGTTAATGTTGAAGTAGCGTCAAAGTCACAAGTTGCATCTTTTACAATGTCATCAGTTGCTACTTTTTTCATTACTTCTTTGAATTTAACGTTAGGTTTAACAGTAATGTTACCTTCAGCTAAAGTTTTACCTGATAGCAATGCTGCAGAAACATATTTCCCAGCAAATTCACCAGCGTAAGTTGTTGTTAAAGAATTAGTTGTTGCCATTTTATATTTATTTTATATTATTAATTATGATTCTGATGCCCATATACCAACACCACCTGTTACATACCAAGTAGTTGTAGCGACTGCTTTTAATCTACACCAGTCACCTTTGTTAGCTGTTGCTTTTGTGTTTATCCAATCTTTGTTAGCTACACCACCTGCTACTGAATCTGCCGCAGCATTTGCAATTGAGCCGTTTACGCTATCAGTTGATGCAGGAGATAAGGTAATAATGTTGTTACCGTCAGCACCTGTATTTCTGAATAAAAATTCCATACCAATGTTATTGGCAGTAATAGCTGGTAAAGTAATTACTAGTGCGTCAGTTGCAATATTAAATTCTTGACCTGCTTGGTTTTCACCTAATGTTTGTGTTGCACTAAGAGTATTTTGTTTTGATCTAGCTCTTAATACGTCGTTACTTGAATTTGTTGCCATTTTAATTTATTATTTATTAGTTAGATAATGCTTTTAAAACTCTACCATAAGTAGTGTTTTGGTTTGCATTAACTGCAAATCTTGCACCAACTTTTGTAGTTACTTCGTTTTCTGGAGAATGAGAGATTGCTTCAGCAGGAGCTTCATCAGCAGAAAGTTCTTGTGGAACTTCTTCTCTAGCTTCTTCTTTAGCTTCAATCATACCTTTTAATTTTTCTACCATAGATTTCAGTTCAGCTACTTCTTCTTTTGTAGCATAGTCAGCTGGATCCATATACTCTCTGTGTTCTGGAGTGTGCTTCATTTCACTTTCCTCTTGTAGTTCAGCTTCTTCTACATTTGCAGGAGCAGCTTCTTGTGTAATCTCCTCTTGAGCCAAATCTTCTTTAGCTACAGGAGCTTCTTCTTTTAACTCTACATCATTGAAGTTTTCTTCTTCCTTCTCTGATGTTGATAAAAGAACATCTTTGATTTTAGTTACAATTTCACTTGCTTTCATAAGATTCTTATTTATAGTTATTACCGATTAAATTTATTCTGTTGTATTTTTATACTTTACCAATACCTTGAGCTTCAAGAGTACCGTCACAACACTTCTTAGAATAGGTCTTACCATCAGGACAAAGACAACCTCTTCTTGATGCTCTAGGTGAAGAAAAACTTAAAGTTGCATTTTTTCTTCTTTTCATTTTGACGATTTAGGATGTTTAGATGGTAGAATGTCATAGTCTGTTGTATACTTTGCATTTTGTGGTCTTCCATTCTTCACTAAATACAAAAACGCATTGACTCGTGCAAATGCCCACTGTGAAGGACTATTTACTCTGGGAGAGCTACTCCTGTTAAATGCACCAAGACCTCTTTGGAAGACCGAAGCTAACATACCGACTGTAACACCATAACCTAATTTTTCTTTATATCTTTTGTTAAAGTCATCAGCTTTTTTCTGTAATGCTTTTCTATCTTTTGCAGAAACCTTTGCTCCTCTTTTACCTTTAGCTGTACCCCTAGCTGTACCCTTACCTTTTGGGTTTCTGTTAGGTGTATCTGATGCTGGTGCTTTTGGTGATCTTCTTATACCACCTCTTGGTCCAACCTCTGCAAGTGCGTGTTGCTTACAAGGCATATACCAAGTCTGATTCTCAAAGTCGTGTTCGTGTATTCCTTCACAACCAATATCAGATGCAATTTTTTCTGCTTGTTCTTTTGATGCGTAAGCAAGTCTATCCATAATTATTGCATAATCATCATTTACTTTTTCAGAATATAATTCTACAGATAGTTCATCTAAACCTTTTAGTTTTGACTCAACCCAATTGAACATAGATTTACCACCCCAAAGTAAATAAGATATAGTACCACAAGCTTCATTATCTCCTTCTTGATAATAAGTTTCTGCTCTTGATAAATATGAGTATATGCGTTTAAGAGTTGGTACTGTAAAGTTTTCACCTCTTTCTAATTGTCTTGCTCTTGTTTTACCAACAGCAGTAGCACATTTATTGTTAACAGCCTTATTATATTTAATACCTCGTATTGCATTGTTTTTTGCAGACTCTGGATAATCTCCGTAAGATTCTAATTCTACTTCTTCTGTTAGTGCAGCAAGAACTTCTCGTAATTCATATTCTGCGTTTAGTTCATTTATCTTTTCTTCTATACTTTCTTTTGGTCTTTCAAGTCCATCAGCAAAATAACCTTCTATAGAAAATCCTTTTACTTCACCATCTTTTACAGCTTTCCATACTTTATCATTTAATACTTTCATAGAAACCATCCAAGTACCTTTTGGTAAGTCAAATCCATAAGCAGCAGCTTTATCTTTCTTTGGATCTTCTATAAGCCAAGATTCAACTACAGACATATCTGTTAACTCAAATGCGTGTTCGAATGTAGAGTTTTTGTGTTTGCTTTTTATAAAGAATAGTTCTGAAGCTCTTCTAACTGTATCTTCAGAGAAATATATATAGTAATCATTATCATCATCACCAGCACCTTTTCTAAATATCTTCTTGTTAGGTATAAGTGCAGGACCCATAAGTATTCTTTGTTCTGCATCTACCTCAGCAAGTTTTACGTCTTTGTGTTCTTTTAGTGCAATGAAGTCCTCTTCTATTGCAGGATTCTCAACGACAGAAATAGCTTCAATACCACTAATTTCATTTTCTTCGTCTATAATAAGTTCTATTATCTTTTCCATATCTGTATAACCCTATTGAGTTTATTTTGTTTTATTATCCGATAGATGCACCTTCAATCGTACTGCGTTCAAGTTCCTGTGCAGTTGTTACGTCTGATGCTACAACAAATGCTTTTATAGGTTTATCTTCTGCACCTGCAATTGTTTGTGCTAATTGACTTGTTTGTGTAGCACCTACTACATTAAATGCTGGTGCTTGTATTTGTGGAGCTGTAGCAGATGGTGTTGCTGCAGTTCCAGGAGCCTGTACTCCTGATTTTTTTGATGATAAAGATGTAGCTAATATTTGTGCTATAGATAAACCAGCACCAATTTTAGTCATACTTGTTCCTTTTGCAAGTAAAGCTTCGTTTTTTATTACTTGTGCAGCTGCTATTGCTGGTCCAAAAAATGGTATAGAAGCATATGCTGCTTGTGCTTGTAAGTTAGCTGCTTGTGTTGCTGCTATTTGAGTCGCTATACTTTGTTGAGCTTTTATAACAATGTCTGCTATTGCTGCACCTTTCTCTATAACTATAGCTGCTTTTGCAAGAGTTGTACCTTCACCTGCTATTACAGATAATGTACTTGCTACTTGTTGTGCAAATTGTACTTTTTGTATCTCAATATTTTGTTCTGCTTTAAGTCTATTTTGCTGAAACCTTATAATTGCTTGATTTAATCTTAACTGCCTAAGTTTATCTCTTTCAGCAAGTCTGTCTTTTCTTGCTTGATCAGCTTCATCTCTTTCTGCCTGTCTATCCATTTCAGCTTGTATCTTTTGATCAAATTCAAGTCTTATCAATTCTTTTAATTCTTCACCTGCTTTTAACTGATCAGCTTCAGCTAAAGCAAAAGTTTTTTGTTGTTCTAGTTGTGTTATTTTGTCAGCAGCATCATCTACAGCTGCAGATTTTCTATACCTTTCTATTAATGAATTTATTTTTCTAAGTCTTGCTTCATTTTCTTTATCTCCTTGTTCTTCTGCTTTTTTCCCTTTTTTATCAATACCATATATTGATTCAACTAAAGATGGAGTTTCTTCAAGCAGTTCTTGCAATTCATTTTGTAATCTGTCAATTATTTTGTTAGATTTTTCATTACGTTTAACAGAATTTTCTAAACCTCTGTCAACCTCTCCAATTATTGTCTTTTGTACATTACCAAAGTTTTGTAATCCTTTAATAATTTTACCAGTGACAGAAGTTCTTTCTAAAACTGTTTTATTATCTTCTTCTAATATTTTAGATTGTTCTTCTTGTATAGCATTTGTTATAGCTTCTACTTGACTTCTTTTTGTTATAAGATCAATTTGTTTTGCTATAGCTACATTTAATTTTTCTGTCTCTATAGTTTCTAAATTTATATTACCAAGAAACTCAGGATAATCTTTGTTTAGCTTATCTATAGCTATTTGTCTTTCCTCTGTTGACAATGCAGCATTTTTAGCAGTATCAACAAGTATATTAAGTTCAGCAACTTCTGCACCAGCATTTTTAGCTCCTTCTCTCATTGCTTTGTTTAATTCTTTAACACCTTCTGCAAAAACAGATATGTTAATTTTACCTCCTTCAAGTAGAGTAATAAAAGTCTGGAATAAAATAACTATACCTAGAGGACCCATTAACACCTTACCTAATTGTCTTAATCCATTTATAAGTCCACCAGATGTAGAAACAAGTGTAATGAATAATGACGATAATTGTTGTAGGTTGTTAGCCATACCTCTAATTCCGTAGTTAGAATCAGAAATAGTTCGACCAAATTCTTGCACAGTTGCACCTGCAAGACCAGTCTTGTCAATCATCTCAATATTTCTCTTTGTAACCTCTGAAGTTACGCCTGAAAATTCTTTGGCTTTTTTTACTGCAAAGTCAGCACCTTTAGAAAAGTCATTGAAAGATTTAGTTACTTTACCAATCTTAACTTCAGCTTTACCTGTGTTAATATCAATTGTATAAATTATATTCTTATTTTCTTCCATACCAATTGCGTTTAATTCTATCTTTTGTTTCTAACCAACTCAAAGGTGCTTTGTACTTTCCCTTAGCAATATCTATATAAGGATTAACTCCATAAAAATTATCTGTCTTTAGTAGTTCTATTATTAATTTAATCATTATTCTTCTGTTTGATCTGATGTTATAATTCCACTATCTGCATATATAGTTGTCTTATCTACTGTTAGTCCTCCAGACGGTGGTGTGATAGGTGTAGAGTCTGCAACACAATCTGCGTTATATACTAAATTGTTTTCACCACCCATATAACCGTGATTGTAACATTCATAACTGATTGTTCCAAAATCACCAGTTACTGTTACAGTAACAGTGCCTGAATAATATGTATATGTGTTACCGTCTAATCCTGCTTTTGTACCACCAGTTGTTGTACCTGTATAAGTGATTCTATCTTCTTTACCAGAGTTATGAAAAGCTATAGGATGTGATCCTGATACATTATTTAAAATATAAGTACCTTGACCCATTTGATAAGTACCATACTTATTATCAAAATAATATATATTTCCTGAAGATGTTACCTCAACACTTACATTGAATTCTGCTGATAAACAAGAGAATGATTTTATAGAATAGTATCTTTGTAACTCTAGTTTTGCTTTACCATTTACAATATTAACATCTAATTTATTTATACTGTATGTTTTGCCAGAAACTCTTATCTTATCAGCTAATGAATATTTAGATAAAAAAGCGTTTGTCAAATTAGCATTTAGAGATATTATTCTTGATTTTATATCAAATAAATGTGTAATGTAGTTTTTGTAATATATATTAAATAAATTATTTACATTACTTTGCTCTCCTGACTCATAAACTCTATACTCATCAATCTCTTCTCCAAAGTGATTAGATTGAGATGTATCTATACTTATTGAGTTTAGTGGTATAAAGTATGAAGTAATGTTACCATAATGCACTGTATTGTTAGAAGAGTCTGTATATAGATATGGTATTGTTTCACCTGATGATTCTCTATGTGCATAAAATAAAAGAGGTTTACCAACGTGAGGTGTATATTTTTCACCTTGAAAAGAAGTGTCTGATCCTGTTGAATTTCTATCAGCACTACCTCTCTTTACACTGTAACCAACTTGTATTTTAGATGCACTTCCATCTGTCTTCAACAATCGTTCAAATTTCATATGTGCAAAAGGTGGTATAACTTCATACTTCTTTTCACCTCTTGATTCACTATATGACCAGGTTTCACCACCCCATTCTATACCATTTTCAGTTTTGTGTTGTTCTGCAAGTATTGCTTCTGTATCTTCATATTTAAATTCTATTTGAGAGTAAGGTAACATTCTTTGCACAGAACTTTTTGTAACATCAATTTTATTTGTTATATCGAGTTCAGAGTTAGAAGATGCATAGTAAGCATCAAAC
>VTLG01014816.1_pt1 | contig 25299 bp, 6 predicted proteins | sample 4694571 | NCBI WGS metagenome assembly VTLG01 (sample SAMN12604809, study PRJNA352737) | marine metagenome | biome: ENVO:00000447; feature: ENVO:00000209|ENVO:00000569|ENVO:01000036; material: ENVO:00002151; isolation source: viral sequences binned using virsorter ...
CTGTAAGAAATTTAATACAAACTATTCCAACTGAGAGGTTTTTTAACTCAGTTTTGGGATCTGAGGTACGTGATAGCCTGTTTGAATTTGTAGATTTTGGTACTGCATCGGTAATTCAAAATCAAATACTGATTACACTTGAAAATTTTGAACCTAGAATAGAAAATGTAGATGTTGAAGTAGAACCACGACCAGATACGAACGAATTTGAGGTCAAAATCTTCTTTAACATAATTGGACAAGAAATTCCTGTACAAGAATTCACATTCATGCTCGAAGCAACAAGATAAATGCCTTTTACTAAGTTTACGAACCTCGATTTCGATCAAATTAAAACATCTATCAAGGATTATCTCCGTGCAAACTCCGATTTTACGGATTTTGACTTTGAAGGATCTAATTTTTCGGTTTTAATTGATACTTTAGCGTATAATACGTATATTACAGCATTTAATTCTAACATGATCGTGAATGAGTCATTCTTAGACTCTGCAACTGTTCGTGAAAATGTAGTTTCTCTTGCTAGAAATATTGGATATGTACCAAGATCAAGAAGTTCTGCTCAAGCAACAATATCTTTTGACTTTACAACCTCTGGTAACACTCCAACAATTACTCTTCAAGCTGGTTTGGTATGTGTAGGTTCAGCAAATGACACTTCATATGTATTTTCTATACCAGAAAGCATTACATCAACTGCAATTCAAAATTTAGACCTTAATGGTAATATAATAAGTAGCACTTCATCATTTGAAAACATAGTTGTATATCAAGGATCTTACTTAACTAAGACTTTTAGTGTTGATGGGTCACTTGATCAACGATTTATACTTGAAAATTCATTTATTGACACCTCAACCATTAGAGTATATGTAAAAGGTTCTGCTGACACTGGTTTAGGAAGAGAATATCGCAAAGTAGACAATATATTAAACATAACTGACATATCAGAAATATATTTAATTCAAGAAATTACAGATGAAAGGTATGAGTTACTTTTTGGTGATGGTATTTTTGGTAAAAAATTAGACAATGACTCAGTTATCACAGTTTCATACATTGTAACAGATGGTGCTGAAGGAAATGGTCCTGCTTTTTTCAGTTTTGCTGGTAGTGCAGTGGGTTCATCTAATCAAATTTCATTACCATCGACTACTCCAACTATTACAACGATCTCAGCGGCAGCAAATGGGGGTAACATCGAGTCTATTGACTCTATTAAGTATTTTGCACCTAGATTGTACTCATCCCAATACAGAGCAGTCACAGCGAGAGATTATGAGTCTGTAATACAACAAATATACCCAAATACTGAATCAGTTTCCGTTGTTGGGGGTGAAGAATTAGATCCACCAGAATTTGGAACAGTTTTTATTACAATTAAACCAAAAAATGGTGAATTTGTATCTGACTTTGATAAACAAGCAATATTATCAAATTTAAAAGGATATACTCTTGCAGGTATTAACCAAAAAATACTTGATCTTAAGTTATTATATGTTGAATTGGACTCTTTTGTGTATTATGACCAATCAAAGGTCACTACCGTATCGGAGTTGAAAACAAGTATCATAAATGGACTTCTTACTTATGGTTCATCTACTGATATTAACAAATTTGGTGGAAGATTTAAGTATAGTAAATTGGTAAATGTAATTGATAATATTGATGATGCAATTACATCAAACATAACAAGAGTGCGAATTAGAAGAAATCTAAAAGCACTAACAAATCAATTTGCTCAATATGAATTATGTTATGGTAATAGATTTCATATAAATCCAGAGGGTAAGAATATAAAAAGCACTGGATTTACCATTCAAGGTCAAACTGATATGTTATATCTAACGGACATACCAAATAAAAACTCTGATGGTACACTAGATGGAAGTGGAAAAGGTATTTTAGCTGTTGTAAAGGGTGACATGGAATTATCTCAAGGACAACTTGTTGTTGCATCTGCTGGAATAGTTGATTACATTCATGGTGAGGTAATCTTATCTACCATAAACGTAACTTCAACACAGAGAGCAAACAATATTATTGAAATTCAGGCATTTCCAGAGTCAAATGATATCATTGGATTAAAAGATTTATATTTAAATTTTTCTGTTGGCTCTAGCTCCATAAATATGGTTAAGGACACAATCACATCTGGTGAGCAGATATCAGGTGTCGGATATAAGGTTACATCAAGTTATGCAAATGGAGCACTGGTAAGAGGATAATATGATAACCACTGGAATTGATAAAAGAGTCAAAGTCCAACAGATAATTGAAAACCAAATACCTGAGTTTTTAATATCTGAAAGTCCAAAGGCAGTCGATTTTTTAAAACAATACTATATTTCCCAAGAATATCAGGGAGGTCCGATTGACCTAACTGATAACTTAGATCAGTACATAAAATTAGATAATTTAACACCTGAAGTAGTTGTAGGAGAAACAAAACTTACAAGTGACATTGATACTTCATCAACAACCATAGATGTAGTCAGCACAAAAGGATTTCCAAATGAATTTGGTCTTTTTAAGATTGAAAATGAAGTAATAACATACACAGGCATTACTACAAATAGTTTTACAGGATGTATTCGTGGTTTTAGTGGAATTACAACTTATCATGCAGAGAATGCACCATCTGAATTGGTGTTTACTGATTCAACTGCAATTGAACATGAAAATGATTCGATTGTTGTTAATTTAAGTGCATTATTTTTAAAAGAATTTTACAAAAAGACAAAAAAATTACTTACACCTGGTTTAGAAAATTTAAATTTTGTTAATAATTTAGATGTAAGTAATTTTATTAAAAATTCAAAATCACTATATCAATCGAAGGGAACTGAAGAGTCTTTTAGAATTTTATTTAATATTTTATACAATGAAACTCCAAAAATTCTTGATTTAGAAAATTATTTAATAAAACCATCATCAGCAGAATTTATAAGAAGAGAAATAGTCTTAGCAGAGGCATTGTCTGGAAATCCAATTAATTTAGTTGGTCAAACGATTGTAAAATCAACTGATAGTGAGACAAGGGCATCCATATCCGAAGTTGAACCATTAACAAGAAAGGGAAAAGTATACTATAAGATTGGTTTATTTGTTGGATTCAATGAAGTTGATTTAATTGAGGGTACATTTAATGTAACCCCTAAAACAAAAGTTATAGGAAACGTATCTGCAGGATCATCTGTCATAACCGTAGATTCTACTGTTGGATTTGGTGCTACTGGTGTAATAGTATCTGGAATAAACACAAATATCTATTATAATAGTAAATCTGTTAATCAATTCTTTGAATGTGAAAATATTGTTGGAATAATATCTACCACCGATGAAATTAGATCAGATGAATTTTACTATGGTTATGAAGGTGGGGATTTAACAAAAGAAGTTAAATTAAGATTAACTGGTGTACTATCCAAATTTACCCAAACATCTGATATTCGTCTACTTTCTGAAGGTGAGAATATAACAGTAAGAAATGTTGGTGAAAAAATACTTAATCCATCTGAAGGGAAATCAAAAAAACAAATATTTGCAAATTCTTGGATTTATAATACATCTTCAAGATTTTTAGTTGAAAATATATCTGGTTCCAACATTATTATATTTACAGGAGATATTGATAAATCAAGTTTAAAGGTTAATGATAATGTTGAAATATTGTTTAGAAATGAAGAAGAAGTAGTAGCTACTGGTGTTGTTGCCAATATTGATAAAGATACAAGAACGATTACATTAAATAATTTAACAAATCAACCAGGTATTACATCATTACCTGATCCAAATCGTGAATATGATTTAAGAAGAGTTATTAATCGTGCATCAAGCACAAGCACTGATATGGATTTTGGTCAGAATATTCTTACATCTGATGTAACTAATGTTTACAATGACATGGATAATGAATTCTATGTCGCATCTAATTCATTACCATCTTATCAAATATCTGCAGAATTACCAAAATCTATTATTCCAGAGGCAGTTGCAGGAAATCAATTACCTAATTCTGGTTATAATCCAAATACTCTAAAATATAGTATTATATCATTTCCAAATCCAGTTCCTTTTATAACTGGTGATGAAATTTTTTACACAGCACAAGGAACAGTTTTACCAAATTTACCACAAGGTTCATATTTTGTTGAGGTTTTATCAAATACAAACCAAATAAGATTATATCTTTCTAGATCATTTATCCCTATATCTGATTTTATAGAATTTGAATCATTACCTTCAGGAACTGGAACTCATACTTTTTCTTTAGTAGGAACTGTTGATCAACAAATAGCAGCGCAAAAATTACTCAAAAAATTCCCTATTAACCCTAGTTTAAAGAACTCTACATCTGTTAAAACTACACCAGGTGCAATAGCAATGTTAATTAATGGTGTTGAAGTAAATAATTACAAATCAGATGATAAAATATTTTTTGGTTCATTAGATAGTGTCAGTCTTTTAAATGGAGGTAAAAACTATGATGCAATAACTCCTCCATCCATAACTTTATCTGGACCTGGTGCTGGTAGCACAACAGCTTTAATTAGACCTGTAGTTACTGGAAGTGTCACTAAAGTACAGGTTGATCCACAAGATTTTGGTATTAACAGAGTTATTTCAGCAACGATTGAAGGTGGAAATGGTAGTGGTGCAATACTAGAACCATTATTATCTGAAAGAAAAAGAGAAATAAGTTTTGATGCTAGACTACTTTCTAATTCTGGTGGAGTTGATAACGTAGATGAAACAATAACATTTCAAAGTCCTCATAATATATCCAGTGGTCAACCTCTAATTTATGATCGTAATAATAATCCACCTTTAGGTATAGGAACTGTAGGAAACGATGCAGGAACTTCTGTGGTTGGAGTGGGAACTACAACTTTAGTAAATACTGCAACTTATTATCCATCAGTTGTAAATCCATCAACAATTAAATTATATCAAACTTTTGATGATTATAGTGCAGGTATAAACACAGTTGGATTTACAACAACAAATAAAATTGGTGTTCACAAATTTAAATTATTCTATGATGAAAAAACTTTAAGAGATATAAGAGTTATTGATGGTGGAAGTGGATATGAAAATAGACAAGTTTTTGTTAAACCAACTGGAATTAACACAATAACTAATACCATTCATTTTGATGAGCACGGATTTAATGATGGGGATAAAATTGTTTATACGACTGCTGTTGGTATAGGATCTACATTACCAACTACAATTAGTGGTTTAACAACATCCACTGGTATAACTACAACTTCTAACTTTTATCAAGTATTAAAAGTAAATACTAATGCGTTTAGACTTACAAACGCAGGACTTGGAGGTACTATAACTTCCGAATACGACAGAAAAGATTATATTAAGTTTACAGATCAAGGGACAGGATTTCAAGTATTTAAATATCCAGATATAAAATTAAATTTAAAATATGAATTAGCTAATACATCTGTAGGTGTTATTACAGCAACTCCAGTTGTTAGAGGACCTATCACTGATGTTCTATTATATGAAAGAGGGTCTGGGTATGGATCTAATATTTTAAATCTTGAAAAATCTGTATCAGTTTCGGTCAAAACTGGCAAGGAAGCTGAGTTAAAACCGATTGTAACCGATGGTAAAATTACTTTTGTAGAAATACAATCAAAAGGTAGAGAATATGCTTCTGCACCCGATTTAGAGGTAGTGGGGATAGGAACTGGACTTGGAGCTAAATTAAGGGCAGTTGTAAGAGGTGGTAAAATTGAAGAGGTAGTTATATTAGAAGGTGGATTACAATATCAACAAGATAAAGTTAATATTAAGGTTATTCCACCAGGAACTGGAACAAAAATTGATGTAAGTGTTAGAGGGTTGACAGTTAATACTTTTGCAAGATATGGAAATGAAGCATTACTAGAAACTAATAACAAATTAGAGTATTCTATAGTAGGATATTCAACACAAATTGGAAATAATTCATTTGGTGACACTGGAAATGGTCATTCACCAATAATTGGTTGGGCGTATGATGGAAATCCAATATATGGACCATATGGTTATAGTGATTCAACTGATGATGATTCATCTGTCAAGATACTAAAATCTGGATATGTTTTAGATGTTGATAACGTAGTTAATCGACCAACTGGATTTAGTAATGGATTTTTTGTTGAAGATTATAGATTTACTAATGCGGGAGATTTAGACCAACACAACGGTCGATATGGAAGAACTCCAGAATATCCAAATGGTGTATATGCATATTTTGTTGGTATTAATTCTATTTCACAATTACCTGTTTTTCCATATTTCATTGGTGATACATACAGATCAGAACCAACAACTGAAAACTTTAATATAAATCAAACAACATTTAATTTTGATAATTCTAATTTAATACGTAATAGTTATCCATATAAAGTATCTGATCCTTTCGCTGATAATGATTTCATTGTTGAATCTAATGAAATAACACAACAATCTTCGATTGTCGAATCAACTACATCTGGGTCAATAGATTCAATAGAAATTATCAATACTGGAGATAATTATGAAGTTGGAGACTCAGCTATATTTGATAATACAGGCACAAATGGTGGTGGTTTAAGTGTATCTGTAAATAGTGTATCTGGAAAAGAAATTAATTCAATTGTAACAACTATTGATACTTTTGAAAATACTATTTTTGTTTGGAGAGATCCTAGTCATGTATCAGCATATATTTCTACAGCACCTAGTCTAAATGCTCATGATAATGTTGTTATATCTGGTTTAAGCACCACTGCAATTAAAGGTTTATCTGGATCTCATAAAATTGGTATTGATACTGCTCAAACAGTTTTATACCAAGACGTTCCAAATTCATCAACTAGTGGTATTGTAACTGACATTTATGTTGCAAACATACCAGAAAATATTTCAGTTGGTAGTAGCATAGGTATCGGTACAGAAAAATTATTAGTTTTAAATACATTTAACGAAAATAATGTATTAAGAGTTAGAAGAGGATTATCAAGTGGTATACACACTGTATCAACACAAGTATCTCTCATACCAAATTTCTTTAACATACCACTAAGAACAGAGGTATTTGACTCATCCGTTAACGATCAAGTATACTTCAATCCACATGAATCTGTTGGTGTAGGAACTGTGGTTGGTTTAGGATCTACTGCAACTTCAACAATTGGTGATTTAATAAGTGTTGTTTCTACACCAACTCGTAGTATAAGATTACCAAATCATCCATTTAAAACAAATCAAAGAGTAACATTATCAAGACCAAATGCTGGATATGCATTGACAGTTTCAAAAGATGATGGTGTAACAACATTTAATCTACCATCAGTAGGACTTACTACTGAAGTATATGTAATTAGAAAATCAAAAGATTATATTGGCATTGTAACCCAAGTTGGATTAACAACAAGTTCTGATGGATTATCCTTTGTGGGTGATACAACTGTTGGTTCAAGTAGTTTTGAATATCTATTTGAAAGTAATTTAAATCAGGTAACTGGAAAATTACAAAGAATTGATGCTGTGGTTTCTGTATCAACTGCACATGGACTAGTTGATAGTGATGTGATAAATCTTACTATTAATCCTAATCAATCAGTTGGAATAGGAACATCAACTTCAATAGATCTTAGATTTGACTCAAACACTCATAATTTACTTGTAAATCCAATAGATTTTACCACTTCATCAGTTAAAACAAATCAGATAGATTTAACTAATCATCATTTAGAAACTGGTGACAAAATATTTTATAATGGTGCTGCCACAGGTCTATCTACTGGATCATATTATGTGTACAAAATAGATGATAATTCAATTAGATTAGGAGAAACATATGTAGATGTTACTTCCAATCCAGCAAATACTTTAAGTATTACAAGTGGAACTGGTGGATCAAATCAAAGTATTTCATTAATTAATCCACCAATACCTGTTTTAAGAGATAATAATTTAGTATTTGGTGTAGGACACACATCTTTATTAGGATATGATCTAAACTTCTATTATGATAAAGATTATAAAAATGAGTTTGTATCTGTTGGAAATACTACTAATTTACAAGTTTCAGGTGTTGGAACGGTTGGTGTCACATCAACTGCTACTGTAACACTCGATTATTCACCTGATAATCCTTTAAATCTTTTCTACAATATTAAAAAATCAGGATTTATAAGCACATCTGATACTGATGTCATCAACTATAATAAAATTCATTATTTAGATAGTGATTATCATGGTGAATATTCAATATTTGATGTACCACCAATTGTTGGTGCATCATACACAAGTTTTAGTATATCATTACCTAAAGTACCAGAAAAGTTATCATATAATTCATCTGAGACTAGTGTTTTAAAATATTCTACAAAATCACCAAGAGCGAAAGGTCCTGTAGATAAAGTAAGTATTGATTTTAGTGGAGTGGGTTATGATAGTCTACCATCGTTTGTCAGCATCGCATCGACTCAAGGAACTAACGCAAATTTATTACCAGGATCAACTAATATCAACAGAGTAGATGATATTAGAATTTTAAATCCAGGTTTTGAATATTCTTCAGATCCGACACTTAAACCAGAAGCTTTTGTTTCTCCCGTTATATCAATTGTTAACTCTAATACAATATCAAATATTGAGATTATTGATGGTGGTAAGAACTACACATCAATACCAGATTTGGTAATTGTCAATCCAATAACTGGACAAAAAGATGAATCAGGTGCGTTTATTGGAGCAAATCTCACAAGTAGTTCTTTAAGTGGTGTAGAAATCATAGTAGAACCAAAAGGTTTAGAATCTGTTACACATGAAATATTTGCTATTAATAATGATAATGGATCAACTGTAAGTAAGTTAGAATATAATCCATCAACAGGAATTGCAACATGTACTCTTGTAACTCCTGTTTTAGGATTTACAACTGCTCCATTCTCAGTAAATGAAGAAATATACGTGGAGGGTCTTCAAAAATTTGAAGAGACTGGAACTGGATTTAATTCAGATGATAATGGATTTAAATTCTTTAAAGTAAGTGCTGTAAGTAATACAAATCCAGCTACTATTGAATTTGATTTATCCTCTATCACTACTAATCCAGGTGTAGCAAAAACAATTCAAAATTCTTATGGCATCATAGTAAGTAGAAATGATTATCCTAAATTTAAAGTTACTCAGAAAATTTCAAAATTCAATGTTGGTGAAAAGTTATTAGCATTTGTAGGAACCTCATACGTTCCTGTTGAATTAAAAATAACAAAATCAACAAATGAATTAATAAAAATTGAAGAGTTAGTACCTGGTGCGTTTAATTTAACCTCTGGTCAACTTATAAAGGGATTTGTGTCTGGAAATATTGCTAGGATTAATTCAATATTAAAAAATTCAGGAAGATTTGAAATTAGTTATTCCTTAAGGCAAGATCAAGGATGGAATGATGATATAGGTAAGTTAAGTAAAGATTATCAAGTAACACCAGATAATGATTACTATCAAAATTTATCATATAGTGTGAAAAGTTCAGTTCCATATGAAACTCTAGTTACCTCAGTAAATAGAATGCTTCATACTAGTGGATTGAAGAATTTTGCAGACGTAGGAATATCATCTAGTGCTAATGCAGGTATTACAACTTCTAGTTTTGCAGATACTCTCGCATTAGATTTTATTGATCAAAAGAGAGTTGATACAATTAATAATTTTGATTTTGCCATAGATGTTGACACTGTAAGTGGTAAATCAAAGTACTTGGCTTTGAGAAATACAAAATTATCTCCATATATTGAGTGTAGAACAAATAGAGTTTTAGAAATTGATGATATTAGTAGACTATTTTCTAATACAGCTTCTAGTTTAACTCAATTCTTAGATTTATCAATTAATACAAGATATGCTACATTTTTAGTTCAAGCAAGAAATCCAAATAATAATAAAACTCAATTGTCAGATATTATTTTATACAAAGATGATACTGATGTATTTACTGCAGAAAGAGCAAAAATTCACACATCATCATCAGAATTAGGAGAAATTGTTGGGCAAATTGATTTATCAAATAATATTAGTCTTAAATTTACACCAGATGACCCAGAAAATAATGATTATGATCTTAAAATTCTTGAAACATCATTTAATACAAATTTAACTGGTATTGGAACTCAATCAATTGGATTTATCAATTTATCTGGTATTAATACAACAGTATCAACAGGAACTACATCTTTAATAATTTCAACTAATATTAATAATACTGATGCACTTTTTGCATCTATTGAAGTAAATAATGTAACAACAGATCAAACTAATTTCGTAGATTTATATCTAACTCATGATGGTACAAACTCATTCATATCTGAATTTTATGCAGATACAGAAGACGGGCCAACATCTAATTTTATTGGAACATTTAAATCAGATATTACATCAAATATTTTATCATTAAATTTTGAAAATGATCAAGCAAATGAAGTTTTAGTAAGATCTAGAGTTATTGGTATAGGAACAACCACTGCAGGTATTGGAACTTACAGATTTAAGTTAACAGGTCAATTAGATGGCACTGAAAGAACAACTAAATTTGAATCTAATTTTTCTAATGTTTCAACAGCATCTACAATCGCAACATTCTTAGAAAATCAAATTTCTTCATTAAAAGGATTTGTAAGAGTATCAAGTGGATCAACAAGTTCACTTCATCAAGTTTTGGTAGCACATGATTCGACTGATTCTTACACAAAACAATACCCGTTTTTATCAATCGGAAGTACATCAGGTATTGGAACGTTCTCATCTACGATTGTTGGAAATGATTTAAATCTTAATTTTCATCCAGATCCATTGTATAGTGGTGGAACTAATAGTGTTCAAGTTCAAACGTTTACTGAGGCATTTTACTCAGAAACTGATTTACTTAATGTGCCACCAGATTTACAATATGGAACAGTCACCGAATCTTTATCTTTTGCTCAGTATGATGCAATAAATGGAACAAGATCTAATAAAACAAGTTTTGCTCTTCAAAGTAATTCAAAACCAATATTCCAAAAACAATTCAATCCATCGGATGCATCAACTTTAGATCCATCTACTGGTATATTCACAATAATTGACCATTTCTTTGAAACTGGTGAAAGATTAATATATTCACCTGGATCAACTTTTACTGGTTTATCCTTATCTGGTATTGCAACTGCTGGTGGAACTTTAGGATCAGAAGTATATGCAATAAGAATTAATAAAGATACATTTAAAATTTCAAAATCTCATCCTGACGCACTAGCAGGAATTTCTGTAACATTTACTGGAACTGGAACTGGAAATGCTCATGAATTTGAAATGTTCAAAAAGAATGAAAAGGCATTATTATCACTTGATGGTGTAATACAATCTCCAGTTGCATTTACTCCAATTACAACTGATTTAGAGTATAACATTACAAATAATCAAACAACATTTAGTGTAACAGGGATCTCATCAATACAATCAGGTGATGTTATTAAGGTTAATGATGAGTTCATGAAAATAACAAATGTTGGATTAGGAACAACATCAGTAGGACCAATAACACAAACTGGATCTGTAAATGTTCTTGTGGTAGAAAGAGGTGCAATAGGATCTGCTGCTACTAACCATAGTTCAGGTGCTACAACTAGATTATTCTCTGGTGGTTATAATATTGTTGATAGTACTATACACTTTACTGAAGCACCAAGAGGAACTAACACGACTCAAAAAACTGAGGCTAATCTTGATCCTCTTAGATCTACATTTAATGGAAGAGTCTTTTTAAGACAAGATTATAGTACAAATACAGTATTTGATGATCTTTCTGGTGGATTTACAGGTATTGCTGCTACACATCCAATTAAAGTTGGAGGTGCAAGTACAACAGGAATACAGACAGGAAGTAGTATTTTACTTTTAAATGGAATATTCCAGACACCATCAACCTTTAATAATTTGGGCAACAACTATGAGTTTGCAGAATCTGGTGGATCAAGTAATGTTATATTTACTGGTATTACATCATCAAATGGTCAAAAGATTATTAGTGATACAGATGTAAATCAAAATCAACTTCCAAGAGGTGGTGTGATAGTTTCAGTTGGATCAACTGGTGGATTGGGAGTTGCAAATTTAGCTCCAGCAAAAGTAAAAGCATCCTTGAATGGAAGTGGAGCAATAGTTGGGATTGTTGGTTTATCCACAACTGGTAGTTCCTTTGGTATTAGCACAGCAAAGTATAATCACCTAACAGGTCAACTTGAGGTTACAACTTCAGGAAATCATGGATTTAGAAATATAAATGAGTTTGTTAGATTAGATGGAATGACATTCAACCCATCTCTAACTATCCCAAATGATAGAGATTTTAGTATTACTGGAATTTTATCAACAACAACATTTACAACTGACATTGGTGTAGATTCACAAGCACGTACTTATGTTGGAAATGGAACTGCAACTGAATTTCTTGCAGATTTAACATTTGGTTCTGGATATCGTAATCCAGTTTCTGTTGCTGTTACAGATTTATCTGGAAATGGTGCGAGTGCAGATATCTCTGCAGAGGTTGTTTCTAACACACATGTTTTTGTAAGTGCATCAACCAATGCTGTTACAGTGACTGGAGGATCTCCTTTAACTCCTACAGGTGCCACTTACGATCCAGCAACAGGAAATTTAGTAATTACAAAGGCATCTCATGGATTAAGTACAAGTGATACCGTTGGTCTTGCAACAAATTCATTCGTGTTTAGATGTGCACAAGACAATTTCTCAACAGATCACTCATATCCACGTTCTGGTCCTACTCCAAGTTCAGCAGGGGGTGATCCAGCGCATAATGCAACATTAGCAATTACTGCAACAACAACTAATACATTTACAGTAAATGTGGGCATTACAAATACAGGAACAGGTGGTGCACTTAAATTTACAATTAATAATGCTGGTACTGGTTATACTCAACCACAAATACAAATTTCTGCACCTTCATATTCAAATTTACCAATTACTGGAGTTTCTAGAAGAGGTATTGGATCAACAACTGATACTGGAACTGGTGTAACTTTAGATCTTGTAGTCGGTGCTGCTAATACTAATGTTGGTTTAGGATCAACTTCATATGAAATAACTAATTTCAAATTAAATGGTAATGGATATAATTTTAAAGTTGGTGATGTATTTAAACCTGTTGGATTAGTTACCGATAGATTTTTAAACACCTCTGAGTTAATAAGTGATTTTGAATTAACTGTTACTGATGTATTCAGGGATCAATACTCATCATGGAATTTTGGAGATTTTGATTTTATAGATTCAATTAAGGATTTGCAAGATGGTGCTAGAAAGAGATTCCCAATAGTATATAATGCTAGTTTACTAAGTTTTGAAGTTGATGAAAATAATCCAAATTCTTCACTTATTAATTTGGATGCTTTATTACTAATATTCATAAATGGAGTTGTTCAAAATCCAGGCGAAGCGTATACATTTGATGGAGGTACATCATTTGAGTTTTCACAAGCACCTGATCCTGAAGATATTATTGATATATTCTTCTATAAAGGTACTACTGGTGTTGATTCTGTTCAAGTTGCTGCAGGTTCATCAGTGTCTCCAACTATTAAGACAGGTGATATTGTTCAATTATTTAAAGTAGGTATTACAACAACTCAAGGTTCAAGAACAATTTTTTCAATTAAGTCATCTGATGAGGTTGAAACTAATCTTTATACTGGACTTGGTATAAATGAAACTGATTTCAAACCTTTAAGTTGGACAAAACAAAAAGTAGATAAGAAGGTAAATGGTGAAATAGTATCTAAATCTAGAGATTCAATAGAGTCTCAAGTCTATCCTACTGCAAAAATTATTGATGATATAACAACAACTTCAAATCAACTATTTGTTGATAATGCAAAATTCTTTAATTATGAAGAAGATTTCTCAAGTTTAGTTATTGGTAGTGTTGGTGGATTAATAGTTGGTTCAACAGATCCCGTTGCAGCTGGATTTACTGCAGTTGTTTCAGCTGCTGGCACAATATCATCACTCTCTATAACAAATGGTGGTAGTGGTTATGTTGGGTCTACGACTTCTATTTCAATATCTGCTCCTCACGTTATAGGAGTTGGTATTGGAACAACCGCAACCGCAACTGCGACCATAACAAATGGTGTTATAACTGGGACTCCAACAATTACTAATCCTGGTTTTGGTTATACAAGATCAGCAGTTCCTCAAGTTCTTGCTCAACTTCCAAGACCAATTAAAGAGGATATTGACACTATCACTACTGTAGAAGGATTTGATGGTTCTATAACTGGTATTGGTGTTACTGATGGAATAGGTCATCCACTTGCACTTAAATTTACAATAAGTGCTGATTTGACTAATAATCCAAATTCAGTTCTTAATGATTTGAAGGTTGGGTATCCAATATACGTATTCGGAACACAAGTTGGTCATGGTGTAACATCAGTTGTTAGTGATAATTCAACTATTGTTTCCACAGGAACAACCTGTGTAGATAATATCTATTTTGTTAATGCATTTAATTCAGGTGTTGGTATTGTTACTTGCAATATTATGACTGGTGTAAATACCACTGGTATAGATACTTCTGGTTCTACTATTGGTAGTTTCTCTTGGGGAAGACTATCAGGGTTCACAAGAGGTGCTAATCCTGTATCAATAGGTGTTACTGGATTAACAATAGACTCTGGATTAACAACTTACCCATCTATCCAGAGAAGGGATTTTGGTCTTAGAGACAACGGATCTTTAAGAAAGGATCTTGGGTAGTATAAATATAGAAAAAAGCTAATGATATGGCTGCAATTGTAACAGATCAATTTAGAATTCTAAATGCAAACAACTTTGTAGAGACGGTAGATAACTCTGCAAACTCTTATTATGTTGTGCTAGGTCTCGCTAATCCAGCACTTGCAGTTGGTTTTGGTAGAACTACAGATTGGAATACTAATACACCAAATCCAACAGACAATTTCAATTATATGAATCATAGTGGTGATACTCAAATATTTGGAAAAAAAGTCACTAGTGCCAATGTAAGAAGGTTAATAACAAGAAGAAATTGGACACAAGGAACAAGATATGAAATGTATCGTCATGATTATAGTGTTGTAAATCCATCTCCTGTAACAAACTCTACAAGGTTGTATGCATCAAATTATTATGTAATGAATAAAAACTTTGATGTATATGTGTGTATTGACAATGGATCTTCTGGTATTAGTACTACTGGAAATGCTTCACAAGATGAACCACTATTTACAGATTTAGAACCAACACGAGCTGGTGAAAGTGGTGATGGATACATTTGGAAGTATCTATTTACAGTTCCTCCAAGTGATATTATTAAGTTTGATTCTACTGAATATATTTCAGTTCCTGGTAGTTGGTCAACTTCATCAGAAACACAGATTCAGTCAGTGCGTGAAAATGGTGATTCAACCATAAACAATAACCAAATTAAAAAAGTTTATATTGATAAACAAGGTTTTGGTTATTCTCAGAATATAGTTGGTAGAGAAGTTGACATTATTGGTGATGGAACTGGTGCAAAAGTTGTTATTGATACTGATAGTAATGGTAAAATAGTAAAAACTAATGTATCATCTGGTGGTCAAGGTTACACATATGGAGTGGTTGATTTAGGTCCTCTTGGTAACTCTGGAGTATCAGTTGGTAATTTTGCTAAATTAATACCAATTATTCCACCATCAAAAGGTCATGGTTTTGATTTATACAAAGAGTTGGGAACCGACAAACTTTTAATTTATGCAAGATTTGATGATTCAACTAAAGATTTTCCAACAGACACTAAATTTGCACAAATAAGTGTAATTAAAAACCCAACATCTATTGGATCTACATCCATTTTTACTGAGAATGATTTTTCATCAGTTAATGCTATCAAAGTTATTTCTCCAACTGGAACTCCAACAATAGGGGAAAAAATTCAACAAACAGTAACTAATGGAACAGCACAAGGATATATTGTATCTTATGACACTGACACAAATGTAATTAAATATTATCAAGATAGATCAATATATTTTAACCAAACTACATCCGATCAAACAGATTATGTTGGAGTAACCACAGAAGCTAAGGTTCTAGATTTTGAATCATCAGCTGAGAGTATAATCGCACCAACAAGTGGATTTACTGCTACAGTTGATCAAAACTTTACTGGAATAAGCACAAACCCATCTGGTAATAAGGTTATTTCACTAGGAGTAAACTTCACAAATGGTCTTGCATCTCCTGAGATAAATAAAAAGTCGGGTGAAATAATTTACTTAGATAATCGACCACTGATAACTAGAAACTCTAGACAGAAGGAAGACATTAAAATCATCTTGGAATTTTAAAAAATGCCACAAAAAACGAATTTAAATATAAGTCCTTATTATGATGATTTTAATAAGGAAGATAAATTTTACAAAGTCCTATTTAAACCAGGATTTCCTGTTCAAGCAAGAGAATTAACAACTCTTCAATCTTCTTTACAGAATCAAATTGAAACTTTCGGTAGTCACATCTTTAAAGATGGGTCTATGGTGATACCTGGTAATATTAATTTCGATAATCAATATCATTCAGTTAGAATAGCAGATACTCATTTAGGTATTCCAGTTACATTATATCTAGAACAATTAATAGGATTAAGATTAAAAGGACAAACTTCTGGTATTATTTTAACAATTGATAGTTATGAATTAGCTGGTACAAACACAGAAATAGATGATTTAACAATATATGTTAAATATTTGGAGTCAGGAAATAATAATGAAATATCAAATTTAAATGATGGGGAGCAATTAATTGTTCAACAATCATTTGTTTATGGAAATACTGCAGTAAATGAAGGTGAAACAGTTTTAACATTAGTTGATAACAACGCCTCTGCAATCGGATCTTCGGTTGGTATATCTTCTGGAACATATTTTATAAGAGGTTCTTTTGTAGATGTATCTACTGATAAAATAGTTTTAGATCCATACACTAATACACCATCATATAGGGTTGGTCTCAATATTCAAGAACAACTTATAACTGCAAAGGATGATGACTCACTATATGATAATGCAAGAGGATTTTCTAATTTTGCAGCACCTGGTGCAGATAGATTAAAGATAACAACAACATTAGCAAAAAAAAGTTTAACTGATTTTAATGATACAAACTTTATTGAATTGTTGAGATTAGATGAAGGTGAAATTAAAAAAATAGTCAAAAAATCAGATTATTCTTTAATAAGAGACTATTTTGCAGTAAGAACTTTTGATGAATCTGGTAATTATTCCGTTCAACCATTTGATGTTCAAGTTTTCAATTCTTTGAATGATGGTATATCAAATGAAGGTATTTTCAGATCAAATGAGGTAACAGATCAACAAAATGTGCCATCAGATGACTTAATGTGTGTAAAAGTGTCTGCTGGAAAAGCATATGTAAAAGGTTATGATATAGATCTTGGTGGAACAACTATTATAGATGTAGAGAAACCTAGAGATAAACAAGTTGTTGATTCTTCACTAGTTCCTTATCAAATGGGAACTATTTTAAGAGTTAATCATGTTGCAGGTGTTCCTGCACCAAATATTAATGATGATACTAAATTTCTTGAATTTTACAATCAAAGAACTAGTAGCGGAAGTAGTGGTGAGGGTGAATTAGTAGGTCAAGCAAGAGTTTATTCATTTGCTGTATCTGATGCATCTTATGTTAATAATTCAACTGAATGGGATTTACATTTATTTGATGTACAAACATTTACACGTTTGGAACTTAATCAATCTGTAAGCAATGCTCAACTTCCAAATACTTCATTTGTAAGAGGTTTAAGTAGTGGTGCGACTGGATATGCGATAGCAGCAGGTAATGCAAGTTCGGTTGTTAAACTAACTCAAGTTACTGGTGTATTTGTTGCAGGTGAACAAATAATTATTAACGAAGATCCTGAGATATCAAGATCAATAGCAACTGTTAGAACTTTTGGTATACAAGATATTAAACAAGTTTATCAGGATACATCTTCAGTATCTGGATATGTTGTTGATTTTGATGCTGATGTAGTTTTACAAAGAAGAGTTCCAACTGGTTTTAGTATTGTAGATAAATTAAATATTGGCGTAACTGGTGTTGCTACATGTGCAGGTAGAAGTTTTACTGGTATTAAAACAGACACAATTATCAGATATCAGTTGCCAGATGAGGCAGATGAAAGATTTAACAGAGTTACAGAAGTTGCATCTGACGGATTATCTATTACATTAGCAGCGGTGCAAACTGTAAGTGGTATCTGTAATGGTGCATTACCTACTAGTCGTGTAACCACCACATTTGCATTTGGTGAGGCTAACATTAATTTAAATGAAAATAAAGGATTATATGCTGAATTAGGAAATAAAAATGTATCAGATATAAATCTATCAGGCTCAACTTTAGTCGTTGCTAAAAATATAACAGGTGAAACTACTGATGGTTCTGGTACACTATCATTTAATATTTCAGATGCTGGCATATCAAGTGCGTTTTACGAGAGTTTTGATGCTGAAAGATATTCAGTTCACTTTTCAAATGGAACAATTGACCAATTAACATCAGAGCAATTTGTCTTAAGTAATGATGGTCAAACAGTTACCATGAATGGACTATCAGCTAGTCAAACAAATGTTGTTGTATCTACTACACTTAGAAAACAAGGTTTAAGAAGTAAACAAAAAAATTATATTAGAAGTCAAAAATTAAATGTTGTTAAGACTGCTGTTGGAATTAATACAACTCTTTCAGGAATGGATAAATCTACTGGTTATGGATTAAGAGTTGAAGATAGAGAAATATCACTAAATTATTGTGATGTGACTAGAATCATTGGAGTTTTTGAATCTACGGATACAAATTCACCTACACTTGATAGATTAACTTTTCCTAGTGGTTTAAATCTAAACTCAACAGCAGTTTTAGGTGAACAAATTGTTGGTGATAGTAGTGATGCTGTAGCACAAATAACTGGATTAATATCTTCAACTGAAGTTGAGATTGCATATTTGACACCTACTAAATTTACTACTGGTGAAGTTTGTAATTTCCAAGAATCAAGTATATCCACAACTTTACAATTAATTACGGTTGGAAATAATTTAAATATTACAAATAGATTTGAACTTGATAATGGACATAGAGAACAATTCATAGATTATTCTAGAATTGTAAGGAGAGTTAATTTTGGACCTCCAACAAGAAAAGTCTTGATAGTTTATGATAGATATGATGTTCCTAATAATGATACTGGTGATTTCTATACGGTTGCATCTTATCCAGAAGAGAGATACTCACAAGATATTCCATTATTAAAAAATGGATTAAGAGCAACCGATACAATTGATTTTAGACCAAAAGTAGCACCATACACTGGTGCGGAATCACCTTTTGCATTCTCAAATAGAACTTTTGGAAACACTTACAATCCATCACTTGTTGTAACTCCAAACGAAAGTTCAATTCTTGGTTATAGTTTCTATCTACCAAGAAATGATAGAGTTGTTTTAGATATTTTAGGAAATTTAGCTGTAGTTAAAGGAACTTCCTCAAAAGATCCAGTAACTCCTGAAGTTAATGAAAATGCAATGGAAATTGCTACAATTGAATTACCAGCATATCTTTACGATCCTGATGATGCGATTATAAGAGTGGCTGATAACGTCAGATATACCATGAAGGATATTGGTAGACTTGAAGATAGAATTGATGTTTTAGAAGAAGTCACTTCTTTAAGTTTATTGGAACTTGATACAAAAACTTTACAAGTTCAGGATGCTGATGGTTTATCAAGATTTAAAACTGGTTTTTTTGTTGATGATTTTAAAAATGCAGACCTATTAGATACTAGAGACCCAGATTGTAAAATTACAATTAACTCTGATGATAGGGAGTTAAATGTTCCATTAGATTTTTGGTCTATTAAACCAGAACTAGCTTTAGATCTAACAACTAATGTTGACACTGCAGACTTTACTCAAGATCTTGAATTATTAGATACTAATGTTAAGAAAACTGGAGATTTAATTACTTTAAATTATGAAGAAGTTGATTGGATAAATCAACCATTAGCATCCAGAGTAGAGAATGTTAACCCATTTAACATGGTAGAATTTCTTGGAAACATTGAATTAAAACCATTTGCTGATAGTTGGGTTAGAAATGTACAGGTTGATGGTGGTGTTAGGAGATTAACAAGAGGAAGACGTAATAGAAGGTTTATTGAAACTTTATTAACAAATCAAGCACCAGATACACATATCAGATCTAGGAACGTTGCATTTACAGCAAATGGATTAAGACCAGTTGCTAGATTCTATCCATTCTTTGATAGTATAAGTGGAATTGATATTGTTCCAAAACTTCTTGAAATATCAATGATTAATGGAATATTCCAGAAAGGTGAAACAGTTCAAGCATATGATTCAACTGGTTCTCAGGTTGCAATATTTAGAATAGCTCAACCAGATCATAAATTAGGTGATATAAATTCTCCATCAGAGACATTTAACGCAAATCCTTACAATACATCAGTATCTTTAGGATCAGTTTATTCAGCAGGATCTTCAGTTTTGAACATTGATGTTTTATCAATGGCAGATGAAGCACAAGGAAGATTTTTTGGATATATTCCTACAAGTGGTGTGACATTGCTAGGTCAAAGTAGTGGTGCACAAGCAAATGTAGCAAATGTAAGATTGGTTGCTGATACTTTTGGAGATCTTTTTGGATCATTCTTCTTTAGAAATCCATTAGCAGTTCCACCACCACCATTAAGATTTAGAACAGGAACAAGCACATTCAAGTTAACTTCAAGTTCAGTAAATGCAGAGCCATTACCTGGCAGTTTGCTCATAAGTTCTGGAGAAACTACTTATCAGGCAGAAGGTAGAGTTGATACGTTTACAAATACTCTTGTGATTATAAGAAGAAGACGAAGAAGGTTCGATCCTCTTGCACAATCATTTACAACTGATGAAACTGGTGCATTTGTGACATCTGTTGATTTATTCTTTGGTAGTAAAGATCCTAATGAAAAATTAACAGTTGAATTAAGAACTATGGAATTGGGACTTCCAACTAATACACTTGTTCAAGACTATGCTCGTGTTGTTGTTAATCCAAGTGAAATTAATATATCAAATAACGCAGAGATACCTACAAGAATTAATTTCCCATCTCCTGTTTATCTAGAACCAGATAGAGAATACTGCGTGGTTCTTCTTGCACCAACAACAAATCTTTATGAAGCATGGATTGCTCAGATGGGAGAAAGAACCGTAAATACACAGAGTTTACCTGATGCTGAATCGGTTGTTGTAACTCGTCAGTATGTTGGTGGTAGTTTATTCAAATCACAAAATGGTACTATTTGGACACCTAGCCAGTTTGAAGATCTTAAATTTAAATTACGTAAAGCACAATTCTCAACAACAGCAGGTTCTGTATTCTTCTATAATCCAAAGTTAGAGACAAATTCTGGTATTATTGAGAGATTACTTCCAAATGGAATTAAGACTTTACCAAGAAAGTTAAAAGTTGGTATCACAACTACAACTCATGCATCATCAATTGCAAAAATGGCTCTTGGTGTTCAGGTAAGTGATTCAACATCTACTACTGCAATTCAGGGATATATTGAACAGATAGGTGGTCCTATAAACTCACTTGCCATAACAAATAGTGGTGTAGGTTTTGCTCCAAGTCAAACTTATAATAATGTTCCATTATTTGCAATTACTGGAAGAGGCACAGGTGCGACTGCAACTGTTGCTACAAATAGTTCAGGGCAAGTATCATCAATTAGTTTAACAAGTAACACAGGTGGTTCTGGTTACGTTGCAGGTGACATTCTTGGCATCACAACAAGTAATGTAATTAGAGGTTCTGATGCAACTATTACAGTCACAGCATTAAACGGAAGAAGCACTCTATACTTAAACAATGTTCAGGGTGAAGAATTTACAACAGGTCAACCAATAGTTGTTTATGAGGGAAGCACTGCTACATCATATGCTAGTACAACAATTACATCATCCGCAATTTATGATGACAAATATACAGGAAATGTAATTGAAGTTGATCATTATAATCATGGTATGCAATCTGACACTAACGTTGTTACTCTTGCTAATATTGAACCTAATACTCCACCAGTTCTTCTTACAGATTTCTTAGATGTTGATGATCAAGTGATATCAGTTGCAAATACCACTGTATATGCTACTTTCAATGGAATATCTACCGCACAAGGATTTGTTAAAATTAATAATGAAATCATTTACTATGATAGTGTTGGTGTAAATCAATTAGGAATCGGAACAAGAGGTGTTGATGGAACTATTGTGAGAACTCATGATGTTGGTGCTATTTCTCGCAAATATGAATTAAATGGTTTCGACTTAACTAGAATTAATAATAATCATGATATGCCAAATACAACGGCTTTAAGTAATATTAGAGATATTGATACATATTATCTTGAAATTAATAGGGGTGGTTTAAATCAGGGTGATAGTCAGGTTAGTTTCACAAAGGAACAAAATGTAGGAGGAGATGACATTTTTGCTTCTCAAAACTATCAATTTGATAGAGTCATACCACAATTTAGTGTTTTAACTCCAAGTGATAGTACAACAATTAGTGCTCAAGTTAGAACCGTTTCAGGAACAAGTGTTGGTGGTGGAGAGGTTCCATTTATAGATCAGGGTTACGAACCTATAACTCTTAACCAACCAAATCCGTTAACATCACCAAGATTGGTTTGTTCACGAATTAATGAAAATACAAGATTAACTGGATTGCCATTAAATCGTTCATTTACTCTTGGTATTAGATTAGAAACTACAGATCCTAATCTTTCTCCAGTTGTAGATACACTAAATTCTACGATAGTTTATCAAAGAGCAAGACTTAATAAACCAATAGATAATTATGCGAAAGATGGTAGATCAAACGCAACAACTGGTGATCCTCATTCTGCAGTTTACATAAGTAATCGAGTTGATCTTAAGAATCCAGCAACTTCACTTAAAGTGTTAGTCGCTGCTTATCGTGATGCATCAGCAGACTTTAGAGTTCTATATCAATTATTCAGAGAAGATGGTGCTGAGACAGAGTTATCTTATGAACTATTTCCTGGTTTTGATAACCTTGAAGATACTGATGGAGATGGTTTTGGTGATAAAGTAATTGATGCATCTAAAAATAGTGGTAAACCAGATGCTTTTGTATCACCAAGTAATACTGATCAATTTAAAGAATATCAATTTAGTGTTGATGATTTAGATGAGTTTACTGGATTTAAAATTAAAATTGTATGCAGTGGTACTAATGAAGCACTTGCACCAAGATTTAAAGATTTTAGAACAATCGCATTAGCATGATACCAGTCGAAGGACATAAAAACTTATATCGAGATGAAAAATCTGGGGCTATCATTAATACTGATAGTCACGGATTTTCTCAGTATAAGAAATCAAAAAGAATGAAATTAACTCAAAGAGAGGAGTTAGATAATATTAAAAAGGATATTGAAGAGATAAAATTTTTACTTAAACAAATAGCATCAAAATAGACGGGTTACTGTAAATATAAATATATCTTAGATCGTGATATTGTTTCTAAATGGCAGTTTATACTAGCAATCTATCTCTAACAACAGATTCTGACTTTTCTCAGATATTTACATTAGAGAATGCTGAAACTAACTCACCAACTAATTTAACTGGTTTTACCATCGCATCTTCAATTAGGAAACATCCTGCTGCTAAAAGAGGTGAAGGTTTTGAAGCGACTATTATTAATGCATCTGCTGGAAAAATTAGATTGGGTATGTCAGGTGTAAAAAGTCGCAAATTAGCTGACGAGGGTTTTTTTAGAACTGGTAGATACGTTTATGATGTTGTTATTGCAGATTCTGCTTCTGAAAGAACAAAAGTTTTGGAAGGCACAGTATTAGTGAACATTGGTGTTACTAAGATACCAAGAGACACAGTTTATCCCCCTACATAAATCAATATGGCTGAAATTAAAGTTAGAGTAGGACAACAGAATGCTATTAAGGTTACATCCTCATTAGCAGGGAGTGGAGCAGGAAATCTTGGTGAACTTAATGATGTATCAATTCAGAATCCACAGAATGGAATGATTTTAGTATACAACAGCACCACTCAAAAGTGGACTGGAACACTTGAGTGTACACCAGGTGCAGCTCAGAATTTGGACATAAACGGAGGTAGCTTTTAGAGATGGCGAGTTTTATAAGGATAAAAAGATCGACTGGTACAACAGCACCATCATCTTTAAAATTTGGTGAACTAGGTGTAACCCTCAGTGGAGGTGGTACGCAAGCTAATAGTGGTGACAGACTATTTGTTGGTGATAATGGAGAAAACCCACAGGTTGTTGGTGGTAGATATTTTACAGATTTATTAAGTAACGTAGCAGGTTCAGTTGCGAGTGCTGCTAATGCATCAACTGCTGCAAATGGTTTTGTTGCGATTGTTGATCAGAATAGAAAAGTAGATCAATGGAACGTAGATAATTTAAGATTAGATGCAAACGTACTTTCATCTACTAACACAGATGGAGACATATTTTTTACACCTAATGGATCTGGTGAAGTAGTAATCGGAGATGACATATTTCTAACTTTTGGTGATAGTAAAGATGCAAAGATAGAGTATGATGAGGATGGAGACAATAGAATAAACGTAACAGGTGCTGATTGGGTCTATGAGAATGGTGTAGCAATTGTAATGGCAGATGTGACTGATTCTGCCACAAAGGACACAGGTGCCCTCATAGTCGAAGGTGGAGTAGGTATAGAGAAGAGTGTTAATATAGGTGGAAATCTAGGAGTAACTGGTGTTTCTACATTTACAGGTATTGGTACATTTATTAGTGACTTATTCATAGGTGGTGATTTACATATTGCCGATGATTTATTTGTTGATGAAATGACTCTTCGTAACTTGAGAGTTACAGGTATATCAACTTTTGAAGGTGATATTCATCAAACAGGTGGTGTTCTTCATGCTTTAGATGCAAGAGTAGGTGGTGTTGGTATTTCTTCAAACGTAATTTCATCTTTACCTAACACTGGAAATACTCTATACATTGACCCATATCCAGATGGTTTAAGTAACGAAGGTACAGTCATTGTTAAAGGTGACTTACAAGTTGATGGTACGACCACGACAGTTG
>VTLG01003578.1_pt1 | contig 25290 bp, 30 predicted proteins | sample 4694571 | NCBI WGS metagenome assembly VTLG01 (sample SAMN12604809, study PRJNA352737) | marine metagenome | biome: ENVO:00000447; feature: ENVO:00000209|ENVO:00000569|ENVO:01000036; material: ENVO:00002151; isolation source: viral sequences binned using virsorter ...
CTCTAAATCCCTGTATGATCTTACGTCTAGCACCATATTGTAGATACTCAGCTATATCTAACTGAACAGGTGTAGGGTCTGGTAGGTTTAGATGTCTCCAAGTAACGATTAAGAAATATCTAAAGTCCTGTAGTTTTTTTGGTAAGGGTTGCAAGGATTATGTGTATTTAGCTCCGTATTGAGATTTATTATATTCCATTGGATTTATTTGTCTTTGTTGTCTTTGCAACTTGAGATACTTATTTTCTTTCTTTTTACCTAATGGAAAAGTTCTGTAATAAACCTTGCCATTTTCACTTGCAATTCGTAAAGCTTTTCTTGTCATGATTATAGATCAGCTAAAGGTACAGCATCTAGGTCTGGTAAGTTTTCCATAAGCTCTTGCATTGGGTTTTTTTCTACAGGTAAGCACTCAACACCATTATCTTTTAGAAACTGTCTAGCTACGTTTAGATCGCCTGCCTTTGCTTCGCCACTTGTAATCTTATCTGTCAGTTCTTTTGCAAGAAGTAAATGTAACTTTTCTAGGATTTTAAAATTTTTATCCATGATTAGTCTTGTTTTTAATTAATATAATCACTTTTTATCTGTTTTGCCAAACAGAAGATACTTAATTTTACCTACAAAACCTAGCTTTCTAACCTTTTTATATAGTTCCATACCTTTTTCATAGCGATATAATTTGGTTTCTATTTCTGATATACGCATTATTGCTGAAGTTAAAAGCAAATCTTGTAGCTTGGTGTACTTAACTAGGTCTAAACAGTATGCCCTTACAGCTTCATCAGGCATTTGTTCTGTTTCACGTTGTTTAATTTCAATTTCAAACTCTACTTCTGGCGGTGGGTTGCCAACAAGAATCTTGAAAAACTCTTTATGTGTCATATCAGTTCATTTTAGGAAACAACTGTTGCTCTAACATATCCACAGCACGATCATCTAACGTGTTGGTAGTTTGTTTGCAGATTGCTCTAAGCAGATCGACTACTAATCTCTTTACAGCAGTAGTAGTAAAGAACTTTAGTAGTATTGGTTTTAAGATTTTCAGCATAATTAGTATTGTGTTACTTTCCAAACATAGCTACATTGCTAGTATTAAACAAGAGTCTTAACCTTTTATGGAAGATCAAGAGCCTAGTAAAGTCGAAACCATTGTCAAAGTTTGCGTACTTCTATGGTCGGCAGCGTTATTAACACTTTCATATTGGGAACCGCCATCTGGTAAAAAAATCGTAGATTTTGATCCGACATTTATTGCAAGTATTTTTTCAGCTAGTACTGCGTCACTAGGGTTTTCGATAAAAAAGAAAAAAGATACTATAGTAGATAATAAGAACTCTAAAGTAGGCATCAAATGAAAAAGCTACTCTTACTAAGTTTATTTTTAGTTGCACCTTGTTACGCAAACGGAGTGCCAACGTGGTCAACAGGTTCTTCTAATAGAACTGAGAATACTACTCAGACTATTACAAGGTCTATAGTTACTCAGAAATATGGGTCTGCTCTGGAAACTTGGGAAGCTTCAAATATTGCTGTTACAAGTGCTTCTAGCGGAGGAATAACAGCTACAGATGCAATTTTTACTCCTAATACTGCTACTGATGATTGGTCATTAAGTGTGACTACTAGAGCATCAGGAACTAAAATAGAAGAAATTACACAGAATGATACGATTACGACTACTAGCGTTATCACTTCTTTGTCTGTCTTTAGTCAGTAATAAAGCTAGAGCCGAAGGCGATACAAACGTACAGGCTCAACCCAATGCTGTTGGTAATTCCAGTATTATCAACCAGAATATGAATATTAATAATGGAATGACAGGTAAACAGCAGTTTGGAAACTTAGTTTGTAGTCAACCGACTATGGCAATAACTCCTTTTTATACAGGAAATGATGCACAGGGAGAAGAGACATATAGCATTAATGAAGGTTGGGGAGTACAAATGAGTTTTATGATACCTCTGGGAGATAATCAAACTTGTAACGAACTATCCAAAGTAAAGCTAGACCTAGCCAAAGAAGAACTAGACAAACAAGTGCATGATAAACAGCTAGTTCGTGTTTTGAAGTGTAGTCAGCTTCACGCATCAGGCTACATGATAAACCCTGCTTCTAAATACGCATACATCTGTAGTGATGTCATTAATATACGAAGTTATGTTAAAGCTAATCCCGAAAAATTTAAGTAGCTAGTTTAGACACCACATAGTACAGGTATGTGAACTCTAGCTACCTTTATTATTATCCATTTTTTCTTTGACGTTTGCAACTTCTTTTTTCAAAACTTTAGTAAATATTTTCTTAAATGTTTTCTTGATAAAAGCCAGTACTGATTGCATGGCAATACCACCAACCACACTAGCAACTGACGCTGTACCTGCTGCTATCACACTAGAAGCTATGACCTCTGGTGCAGGTATTGGCATTTCCCCAAAAAATGGTAGATTAAACGTAGCTATAGCTTCTTCAGTTGATAAAGTTTCTTTGGTGGTTGGCAGGTTTGTCGGTATTGTCTCTGGTGTTACTTCTAACGCTTCCTCCGTTGAAGATGCTTTTTCTTCTTCAACAGAAGATTCCTGACCTCCCAAACCCGACTCTACCTGTTCCAGACTTGGAAGAAGTACAGGGTCTAGGTACGGAATCTCTGCCACAGGTGGATAGAAAATTGTTTTAGGTGGAACGAGAATATAATCTGTATCTGGTAAATCAGGCAGATTTATTTCCATTCTTCTTCATTTTTTTCTTTCTAGCAGCAATAAGCAAGAAATCTTTTTTGGTGATTTTTTTATCACCATCAGCATCAATCTTGTACTGTTTTCCTTTAAGTGGCATCAGATTCAGGGGTAGTTCTATCATTAATTATAGCTGTTAATTCAATAAATCTTTTTTCACATTCTTTTACTACAGCTTGTGCTTGGTTGTGCTTGTTAACAACATTTTGCAATTCCGCTTGTAGTTCTTCAGTTGTAGGTTTTGACATTAATTATTTATAGTTAATCAATTTTACTAAGCAGCTTCTAATGCTGCAACTCTAGTTTCTAATGCTTCTCTTTTAGTTATCTCTTCTTTTAAAGCAGCAGTAAGTAAAGGTACAAGTTTTGAATGATCTAGTGACTGTGGTTTTACTGCATTTTCTTCTTTTATATCTCCAATTTCTTTACCTTCTGGTAATATGTCACCTGTTTCATAATATCTTGTTTCAGTTGCATCTTTTACTCCACTAACAGCAGTAGGTACAACAGGTGTAACTTCATGTGCAAAAAATCCATCATGTACAACTGAAGGTTCTTTTATAAAATTAAATTTATAAGGTTTGAGTTGTTTTAATCTAGTAATACCATCTGATATTGCTACTGCATTTTCTTTTAATCTATAATCAGATGATGTATGGTAAGTAACTGAAGTAGTACCAGTTTCAATATGACCTGTAAAATCGTTATTAAATCTAAAAGTTTGGATTGTGCCAGCAGTATAATATCTTGTCAAATCTAAACAATCATTTTTCTGTGATTTAATTGCAACTGTTTCTGTAGATTGTGCAGAACCATTAACATCAAACACATAAGGGTCAAAGTTACCTGCTTTAGAAGAAGATGCTGAAAGTGCTTTAGCACTGCATTGACCAAAAGTATGAGTACCAAAAGTTGTAAATCTAAATCTTTCAGTACCTTCTACAAGTACCCTCATATAAGGTGGTGATTCTTGATGTCGATATTGAATTAAACCAGTAATACCTGTATCAGCACTATCTCTAAAACTAATACTACCTATATCACTTGAATTAGAAAAAATAGTCATACCTGGTGATGTTCCATTTACACCATTACCTATAACTAGGTCGTCCATTCCATCATTAAAAGATGACATATTCGTATTTTTAATACCAACTCTTCCAGCATCATCTATACGCATACGTTCTGTACCACCATTCGTATTAAATCTCATGTAATTTCCATTGTGATAATATCTAATTCCACCAGCAGTTTTTTCAGCATCACTACTTGTTCCATCTGAAAATTCAATGTGTCCAGAACTACCTGTACCAGACATTATCGTCATTCCATGATTTCCAGAAGCAGTTCCTATTACTAAATTTCTTGCAGACGTAAAAGAACTAACAGGAGAAGCGTTATCTATACCCACGAATCCATTTGAATCTATACGCATACGTAGAGCTTCACCATCAGTTGAACTTGCTGTGTTTGTATAAAAATCTAAAGCAACATTATTAAGATTACCACCTTCTTCTTTTGCTTCTATTCTGCAATTTCTTTCTCCCAAACTATTGGTAATACCAAATTTTAATTGTGCAGAACTTGCAGCATTTGTATCATGTTGTGTGTTAACAAGTCTTAAAAGTTGTGAGTCAGGACTTCCTGTATTATGAATTTGTAATTTTGCACTTGGATTTTGTGTACCTATACCCACTTTTCCATCTGATTTAATATGTAATCGTGTATTAGAACCGCCAGTATTTAGATTTAATGAACCACTGCTATCGCTACAAGTAATATTATTAGTAGCTGCTCTAGTAAATGAAATTTCTGCTCCGCTACTTGAAATAATAGTATCTCCTACACTTCCATCAACTGTCATTGAATTAGTCGTAAGTATGGCTTGATTACCAAAAGAGGGATTAATTTTTGAACCAGCTATTGCTGCACTAGCATTTACATCTTCATTAAGAAGAGTTGCGTCTTTAATTCCTTTTGTTGATACTTGTGTGAGTGCCATAATTAACTAGGTTTAGAAGGGAAAGTAACAGATGTTAAATCTAAATTACCTTGTGCATCAAGTTTAGGAGTTGCACTTGCTGGCAAATCTCTTAACTGTTGCCTATAGGTTTTCCAAGCATCAGTCATTGTTGTATCAGACAATGCCATATAATCAGTTTCCGATAGTCTTGCATTTCTTTCAACTCTTAGCAACCTCATAGGTTCTGCATTATTTAATCTTGTAACTTCAGCATCTATTTCAGCTTCAGTTGGTGCAGTACCACTGTCTTGCCAATCAAATCCAGAGTAGTCTTCACCAACCCATTTCCATGTTGTGTTAGGTTTTAGCTTTGCTAAAGCCAAAATTCTATCGTAAATCACCCTTTCATCTCCTGTAAATACATATATGTCCGAGTATCAGTTCCGCTTCCACCTACCAGTTTAACAAGACTACCATCAAGACTCATTAAACCGATTTTATAAGTTAATTGAGCAGTGCTGTTTGGTGAATCTATATAAAAATGAGTATGTGATCCCAGATGTTGTGAAATATCACCACCAGCACGATACGTACCACCATTTTTTCTACAAATTTGTGTAGAACTTTGTACGTTTCCAGCGTGTACAGAAGTCATTATTCTTCTATCTCGATCATTTAAACCTTCAAAATCTAATACAGCAATAATTATAACTTTGCTGCTAGTAGCACTTGGAGTTATAGAAGCACTTAATCCAGAATCTTGATAACTTCCATTTGAAGAAGTACTAACGTTGTCAGTTAATCTTGATATAGCTGTAGTTTGTAAAATATCACCAGTGTTTTGACCTAATCCTGTTGCAGTATGTATAGCTGAACTATCGTGAAAATGTATAGACATTATGATACCTCCGTTAAATTAAACTTATACTTTTTGCCATTGCGTTTGTTAATCAAGAATAGCGATTCCTCTCCTTCTTGTATAGTATAACTTCCCCAAGTTCCGTCAACGTCATTCTTACCGCCTTCGTTAGATAAATTAAGGTCATTAGTATAGACGTTTGCCCAACGTAGTGATGTGCTTCCTAAATCTCTACTGTTATTAGCTTCTGGTAATACATTACCTGTAATTTTTACACCACTTGATATTGTTTCAAATTTTTTAGAATTTGAAAAGTATAAATCAACTGGCCCATTCTTTTTAAACTGAGCAAAAGTTTGGCCACCACTATAACTAGATAATGAAATGCCAGTTGAAGTGTCGTCAGTTTGTATTGTTAATGGTAAAGTTCCTCGTATTACATTTATTGAACTGCTTGAATAATGAAATATTTCTAAATCACCACTATTACCAAACTTAACAGCATGGTCATCATCTAATGTTATTTCAAAACTATTTGTATCTAAATTACCGCCTAGCTGCGGTGTAGTGTCATTTACTAAATCAGTAATAACACTTTCAAAAGTAGGGTCTGCACCATTATTTGCTCGTAAGAACTTGCCATCGTTAGATGATGTGCCATGTTCTAGTTTAGCTAAAGTTACAGCTTGGTCTTGTATTTTAGTTGTTTCTACTGCGTTTGATTGTAAGTTACCTGCACCTACAGCACTGCTAGCTAGTTTTGCATTTGTAACTGCACCACCACCTAATTCATTTACTGTTACCGCACTATTCGCAATTTTATCTGTAGTAACTGCATCATCAGCAATTTTATTTGTAGTAACTGCATTATTAGCAATTTTATTTTCTATAACTGATCCGTTTTGTAATTTTACTGATGAAACTGTATTATCAGCAGGTACTTGTAAACTTACTGCTGAACCTATTTGTATAACAAATACTTCGGTTCCTGTTGGTAAATTACTTCCAAAAATAATAGTATTACTATCAACTAAGGCAAACCCTTCTGAAGGTGCAGAAGTACCTGTATTTGGTTTTTGTATTACACCATCAACGCTTACTATTAGTTGTGCTGCGTTTGTAACGCTTGCTGCTGAACCACTGTTACTCCCTTCTCTAAGATCATAGGTAGCAATACTTCCATTAAAAGTTGGAGATCCAGTACCACCAGCAGGGCATAAAAATAAAAATTTAAAATCTCCAACAGATGTGACTTCTTTAAATGCGTTAGTAGTGCTGTCAAAAACTTTCATCTTGTCAGCTTGTGTATCGTATATCAAATCTCCTTCGTCATTATTAGAACTTGGTTCTCCATTAGTTACTCGATACCTAGCAGCAAAATCATTTATATCATTACTAAGACTTAAAAGATCAGCTTCTTTTAAAGTTGCTTTGTGATAGTTATATACTTGACCAGAGCCAGTAGAACTGACCATTACAGCTACACCATTATCAATAGTAGAACTATTAAAGTTACTAGCAAAATTATTAATAGTAACTGTAGACCCACCAACAGTTCTTCCTGTTGTGCTTGTACCTGATCCATTAACAACAAGTCCACCTGCATCTGCAATACTTATTACAACACCTGCTTGCGGTTGTGTATTAGGAAATGCTGCATCTGTAGCAATAACCTCTAATCCACCAATAGGTGCTAGTTGTGCAGCTACAAAATCTACAACAGCACCAGAAGTAGGAAATTTTGTATCATCATCAGTAATAGTGGTTTGCTTTGCCATGCCATCTATCTGGTTTAGATCGGCAATATCAGAGGTTAAAGCTGTACTGTCAGCTAATTTAGAAGCTGTAGCAGAAGGCATACTAGATAATGTTGTTAGTTCTCCATCTAAAGGTTGTGATGTAGCTGCTATATAAGCTTTTGTTGATTGTTGTGTTGGTATTTTTGTGTCTGAGTTTGAGTTAAAATTATCTTCATCTAAAACAAACTGCATAGCTGCTGTAGATGTATCACTATTCATTACTGCACCAGCAGCATTTACATTAGTTGCATCTGTAACATCAGCAGAAGCTTCTATACCATTTAACTTAGAGTGGTCGGCATCTGTAAAAACATTACTATCAGAAGCAGCTTCTACTGCTGCCCTAATTTCTGCATTGGTTTGATCTGCGGTGGCTCCATCTTCTACATTTATCATAGTGCGTAAATTAGCTGGTGTTATTTCTTCAATAACCCCTGCACCACTAGAATCTCTACCTAAAATTCTGTTAGTTGCTGATACGTTTTGTATTTTTGAATATGTAATAGCATCATCTTGAACAGCATTTGTATCAACTGCGTTATCTGCTAATTCACTTGCTGTTACTGCATTAGCACCGATTTGTGTAGAAGTTATAGTATCGTTTGCTAATTTTCCTCCTGTAATTGTAGTGTTTGCAATATCTCCATCAACAATAGTTCCATCAACAATGTTTGCAGAAGCTACTGTAATATCACTCGGTAATTCACCACTACCAAGTTTAGCTAAAGTTACAGAGTCATCAGCTAATTTTGTGCCAGCTATATTTGCAGAATTATTAATATCAGCATTAACAATAGTTCCATCATTTATCATTGTTGATGTAACTGTACCTGTATCTCCTGATGTAATAATCGTTCCAGATCTGTCAGGTACAGTAATTGTTCTATCAGCAGTAGGGTCTGTTATTGCTAAAGTAGTTTCATTACCATCATCAGTTGCACCTTCAAAAATTAAATTGCCTGTAACTGTTTGCGTACCATCTCTTTTTACAAAATCGTTAATTATTTCTTGTTGAGCAAATAATATTTGATCGCTATTATTATCTAAATCTGTTTCTGTTAAAACGCTACCATCTGCAAAATCTACCTTCTTTGCACTTATATTTGTATCTCTTGTTAATACAATATTAGCTGTACCACTTGGAGGTGTATTACCAGTAGTAAATTGAACCTCAGAACCAACAATATTATAGTGAGTACCTAGTGTTTTAAGAACACCACCTACTTTTACATCAACTTCTGTGTTAGCGAGAAAAGAAAAAGATATAGCAAAATTATTTTGACTACCTGTACCATTATGATTTTGTGTAGTAGCTGTTGTGTTAGTAGCCATAATTAATTGCCTAGTTTTTTAATTTTTTCGTAGTTTTCAAGTGTTGCTTTGGTTGTTTCATTGTTAATTGCTTCTATGTTAGCAGAATATCTTTTAAATAATCCTTTATTTTCTGGTAAACGTAACCATTCATTTCTTGCTTTTACTTTATAGTCTGCCACTATACTTTTAATTTCTGCTGAAATTTTAGCCCTTGCATTGTCTTGAGTACCAACCATAATATCTTGATTAGTTGAATCTACATTTTCACCTAAAGCAGTTTTATAAAAAGCTTTCATATCAGGTTGATTTAATCTTTTATATAAAGCTACAATTAATCTGTCACCATCATCTATTTTGTACCCAGAAGAACTTTTAAAATTAAAAGATTTAGTATTAAAAGATAAGTATTTAATATAACTTGCGTATTGTTTGCTTGTAAGTTCAATACCACTATTCTGTATTCCTTGTTTTCTAAAAAAGAATTTCTTGGGTGGTTGCAAAGATATATTCAAGTCATTAATAACACTAAGAACATAATTATCTTTTGTATTAGTAGCAGTAAAAGGATTTAAAACATCAAAGGTATCAGGTCCAAAGCCACTAGGATATTTAACAACTGAACCTGTTAACCAGTTTCTATCAGGTTCTAAATTTGCATTAAAATAAGGTATTGTTCTTGCTAACTCATTAAGAGTTTGTCTAAGACCTGTAATCATTTCATCTGCTGGATAATATGTAGTATCTAGTTTTGTTTTGTCTGTAGCTTTTTTGACCGACCTGCCAAGGCCAGCAACAGGATTAATAATATTAGCTACTCTTCTTGCTAATAAACTTTGTAACGCATAAGGATTATGTATGCCTTCAGCAACTTCACTAAGACCTCTTATATAAGTTCTGTCTGTTAAATTTCGTGCAATAGCAACAGTAAGTGCGGTAGCCATATCATTTCGTTGTTGACTGCCTATTTGACCCTCTATTTCTACAAAATCTGCTGCAAGCATAAATAAACCAGACCAAGGATCAAGTCTTTTATAAGAAATATATTTATATTTTGGTTTACCACTTTTTGTTAAAACTACTTCTCCATTTGAATTTCTTACAAGAAATCTAAATGAATATGGTTGCCAGCCTTCTTCTTTTAATTGTTTTACTAATGTTCTATTTGCTTCTGCTGCATCACCAAATCCCACTGTATTTGGACCTGCACCTGTCATGCCTATCTCTGCAAAAGGATTTTCCATATCTCTAGCAATCAAAACTACTGAAGCAGCAAACCCACCTCCTAAATACATTTCACCTCTAGCTCTTGCAGCAATATTAGGATCTGCACTTCTAAGTGCTTGCCTGTATTCACTCATAAATAAATTTACAAAAGGTGTATATCTCATTTGTGTTTTAAGAATATTTATAGGAGTTCTTACAAAAGGAAAAACCAATCTTCCATAAGGGTGTTGTGCAAAATTTTGTACTCTTCCACTTATAGATTTAGGATCTAAGTCTTTTGTAAATGTAGCTTCAGCAGCAAAATCTCTAGCTTTCTTATACATATCTTGAATACTTTTTGGCATTTTTTTAGTGCTGCCAGTATCAACAATTTTAAATACTTTTTCTGTTTGTGTTTTAATATATTTTTTTAATTGTTCTCCTTGTAAATTTTTTCTTATTCCTTGCTCCCAAGCCTCTGCTTTTACATAAGCTCTAAAGTTTACTTGTTTTAAAAACTCGTCTTCTGTAATTAACATACGAGAACCAAAACCATTTATTCTTCTGAAGTTGTTGTAAATAGAAGGAAGCCAAGCATCAGCAAGAAACACATCAACAAATGGTTTTACTGTACCTCTAGTAACAATATTTTGATCTGCAAAATTTCTTACATCTTCTGCATTTATATTTCTTGATATTCGTTGTGCATCTGAAACCATTGCACCTCTATCAAGTATATTTTCATTTACCTTAAAAGCTTTACGAGCAATGTTAAAAGCATCACCTAAAGATTCACCCATATATATAAATTGTTTCCAACCTTTTATAAATTCATCAGAATTAAATTCTGGTTTAAATACTAAATTATCTCTTCTAGCTAAAAGTGTATCTGCAAAAGAAATATTCATATCTTTTCTAAAAGTAATTTTTGCAGCACCAAGAGATTGACTTAATGGTTTTGATAAAGTATTTAAACTTGTAGATAAAAGGTTCACTATATGAGTAGGTGGACCACTAAGAATAGAGTTAATAAATATTTCGTTAGTAAACTCTACACCTTTTAAAAGCAATCCTTTCTTAATCATGTGTTTCATAACTTCTGGATTACCACCTGCTACGTTTAAATATTTTGTAAGTCTTGTTAGAGCTAAAGCTGCTTCTTGATCTCCTTTTTCTACTAAATTAAAAATCTTATTAAAGGTTTCATCTATCTCACTTACTCCTACATTTTCAACAAAATCTCTATTTATATTGTTTACATTCTCTGTATTTCTTGATCGTCTTCCAAAATCTTTTGCTTCTGTTACTGTTTCTCTTAAATCACCTGCAATTCTTCTAGCACCTAAAGATTGTGATGTTAAAGAACCAACTCCTTTATTTAAGTAAACAAGACCTTTTAATACTTTTACTTGTTTTAAAAACTGTGGTTTTATTTCTTTTATTAAATCTACATTTTTTGTAGCTATGGCATTATGCAAGGCAGCAGACAAATTAAAAACAGCTTCGCCATTTTTATTCATCATTTGATTTATTGTTATAGCTGTAGAAGGTAAATATCTTGGATTATTAATTAATTTGCCATTTGTAGTTTTTTTGAAAGGACCAAATTCTTGTAAGAAAAATCTAGCAGCTTCTAAAGCTTCTCCATTTGTTTGTCTTTGAGAAGCAGCAAACATATCTCCTAAAGATACAGACCTAGCCCATTGTCCTAATTCATCTGTGCTTTTAAAATATTCAGCAATATTTAATATATAATCTGTAAGTTCTTCAACACCACCACCAGTTATGTTTGGGTTGAATGTAGATTCTATTTTGTCACCGACTTCTGGTATCTGTGTTTTATCTCCTATACCTTTTCCTTTTTTAACTTCTAAAGGTTTTATTAAATCAATAACTTTTGTATCTAATAACTCGTTACCAGCTTCATCAATACCAAGATCTTTAAACTTTAATTTTCTTTTACGTTCTAAGGTTGATATGATTTTTGGAGCTAGAGGGGAATTTCTAAAACCTTTTAAAGCTACAGACAAACCTGTTAAAACTTCTCCTATAACTGCACCACCGAAAGCTTTTCTAAATCTTGCTTCTATAGGAGATATATCATCATCAGCTTTAAATATTGATGCTGGCATTTTCAACACATCTATTACAGGTTCTAACGAACCTTCATATTCATCAACCATGTTGTAAAGGTTTTGTTCAAATGGATCTTCTACAACAAAATCTGTAAGAAAACCTGCAATAAGGTTTCTTGTCCAAGGGTTTTTAATACCTGTAAGACCTTTACTAAAGATCCCCATAGGTAATAAAAATTGAGTTATAGCTTGTGGTATCTGAAAAAATGCACCATCATCTTCTCTTTCAAAATAACTGTAATCAATAAGGTCGTTATTGTCGTATGGATTGCCAGCTAGATAGTCGTATATATCATCTGCAAACTCTACAGTTTCGTTGATTGCTTTTAAAGGACCAGTAATAGCACCTCTAACTACTTGTGATGTTTTTGTTTTTGTTATCTCTTCACTAATCTTTTCGTTTTTTTCTTTTGCTTCATTTATTAATCGTGATCTGTTTTCTAATATTTCTTCAAAACTTCTTTGATCTCCTAAAAACTTATTATCAAAAAAATCTACTATACCTGCATTGCTTTTATTTATAACTTTGCTAACAGCAGATAAGGGCTGATTATCAAACCTTTGGAATAAAGCATCTGTTTCTGGTGTTTCTATTTTTTTCTTTTCTTCTTCCTCTTCATTGTTTAGAAGATTATTAATGTTTGAGTCTGTCATGTTAATTCTTTAAAAACTTTTTGTAGGAACCATCTTTGTATGCGCCCCAAGCATCTAGTCCTTGTTCATCATAAAGTCGCTTGGCTGCAATTACATTAATAATAGGATCATATAACTCTTCTTCAGATTCAATATCAAACACATCTAACAACCTGTCTTTATCATCTTTCATATTTAGTTGTAATAAACCTATAGAAAATTCTTTTTTCTTCTGTGGATCTAAACCTGATTTTACTGTATCAATCATAGGATTACCTGCTGATTCTGCCATTGCTACAGCAGCCATGATTTTAGCAATCTCTGGCTCAAAACCTACAGCTAACAACATATCTTCTATCTTAGGTTGAGGTATTACTTTTGTCTTGTCTGTATCTTTTAATATCACATTCAATGCTTTTATTTGATTATCTTTTACTTCTTTCATATTTACCCTTTCGACTATTGGCATAACTAGCTCTTGCCCTACTCTTATCATGTCTGGGTTAGTAAGATTATTAGCTTCCATAATTGCTTGTACTGATGAACCAAACTGATCTGCTAATTCACTTAAAGTATCTCCTTGTTCTACTTCAACTGTAGTAGGTGAATCATCATCAGTAAAAGCACTAGCTTCTAAATTATCAGTATCTATCAATAACTTCATTGGTTGATAAACTTTTGGACCTCCACGGCCAAATCCATATTCACCTGTTCGTAAGAATCTAATTATTCGATCTGCTTCTGACTTGCCAACAATATTTGTAAAGTTCATTTTTTCTTTTTCAGCTATTACTTCCTCTAACAACTTGTCTCTATTTTCTTTTGTTATACCTCCCATTCTTGTTAGTTCTGCAATAACTCTTGATTCAACTGAAGGTAGAGTTGTGTTACCAAAGAAATCACCAGTTTCGTTATTGTTATTAGTTCCACCATCTGTAGCTACTCCTTCAAGTCCGCTTTGGTTTTGATTTATAAATTCTGTATTATTGTCAGTTTGTTCTCCTGAAGGGTCTAATAAAGCGTTTAAATCATTAATTAATTTATTATTGTATGTTATTTTAAGTTGTTCATATTTAGCTTCAAGTTGCCCTGTATCCGCATTAGGATTAGCTAGTTTAAATTCTCTAAATTCATTCTTAAAAGCTTCAGTATTAAGTTTTACAGTAGTTAATTGTTGCTCTTTTCCTATTTGTGAGAATATTACAAACCTTGGATCTAATGTTAGTAAAAGTTTTGATTGATCTTCATATCTAACAAAATAACTATTTAAAGGTTCTAAGACTCCCTTATCAACTGTACCTGCAAGTTTCATTAAAGTATTTAATCGGTTTACATTAAGATCGCTTTTAATTGTTGCAGGGTCAAGAAACCAAGCCATAGCTGCTGTCCTTGCATCTGCTAATGTATCAAAATTATTTTCAGTAATTCTTTTGAGTAATATGGCATATTTTTGATTAGTGTCTCCATCTAAAGCTTCTGCGTTTGCTTGTAATTTTGTTGCAAGTAATGGATTTGCGTCTTGTAATTCTTCTAATAATGCAACTGCCTCTTCTCCTTTACCTGCTGTGTATAAAGCAGCAACATTCAACATACCTAATTCTAACGCTTCTTCTTTTTGTCTTTTTACTTCTGCCCTATCTCTTCTATCTGCTTTGTCTGTATAGTCTTCAACATCTTCTCTTAACTTATTCTCCATCTCAACGTAGTCAGGGTGATCTAATAAAGTTAATTTTCCACTAGGACCAAAGGGAAACTGATTTGCACTTTTAAAAATTGATAGGGCTAAATCTACATCACCAGTATCAAACCCAATTCTTTTTGCTTCGGCACTAAGACTATCTAATATTGTTTTATTAATTGCTGATCTATTTTTTTGACTTAATCCTAATTTATTTACATCATTTTCAAATTGTTCTATAGAAGCTGTTAATAATAAAAATTGATTTTTGCTTACATCATCTGAGTCTGGACCTGCTGTTTGAAAATTTATTACATTTTTAGCAAGACTAGAAGCATCAATTTTTAATTTTTCTACTTGAAACTCTTCATGTCTTTTTTCATGAATGTCAGTTATTTTAGTTGTGGCACTTATAAGAAATGGGAAGAATTTTTTGTTAAACGTATCACTATCTACATCACCTAAAGCATTGATTTCATTTGTTCTTGTTTGGTTTAACCAATCTGAAAACTCTAATGAATCTAAAGAAAAGTGTGATAAAGGTACTCCATCTACTGTTGCTTTTTCGTATTCACTTTTAAATTTACTTTCTAAACCACCACCTATAATTGTAGCTTTTGTTCTTTTAAAGACTTTGTTATAAAGTCTATTACCACTAAAAAGTTTATTATCTCTTACATATTTAGATGCGTCAGCCCAATCTTTTGTTGAACTATCTAAAGCATCATTTAAAGCTTCTTCTGATATTTCTGCCCTTCTTTCATCAACCTTAGTTTCTATAAATTTTTCTAATACTGGATTTATAACCTTTAAAGTTTCAGCAAGTGCCATCATATTAGTTTTAGGCAAAACCTTAACAGGTTCTACAAACGTATCTACTGGCTGTGCAAACGATTGGTAAGCAGTACTTTGAAAACTTGATGACATAGTTTTATCCGTTTAAGGCAATTTGAGTTTGCAAGCCACTTGAAGCTGCACCCAATAATACTGATCCTAGAGAAGGTATTTGATTATATGCTTGTTGTGTTTGGCTTCTGTATTGATTTCTTATACTCTGATATTGTGCTTCTGTCTGCTGTATAGACCTTATATGCTGTCTTCTTGCTGATTCTAATGATTGTCTTATAGATTCTCTATAGTTTGCTGCTTGTCTTTCATTGTCTCGTAAAATCAAACCAAAGCTTACGCCAGATCTTTCTGAAGCTAAAAGTGCAGCCCTAGCTCTTAAAGAATCAATAGTCTTAGCAAATTTATCTTGTGCAGAAGTTTTTTCTTTATCACTCTGTTGCTCCATTAATGCTGCTTGTTTATTTCTCTTATCAGTTTCAGCATTAGCTACACCTTCTAATTCTACTTGATAGGCTTGTTCAGCAGCGTCTTGTGCAGCACTACGCATAGCAAGCCCTTGAAATAAACTTATACCAGCACTAGCAGCAACAAGACTACACATTTAGGCGATCCTCAGAAATTCATAAAATGGTTTTTCATGTTGTCCATACTTTTCGTGATAATTTATAAAAACAAAACCGAGAGCTTCTAACCACTTTATAGCAGTATGATTCTCTGCATATACAAAATTATATAAGACTTTATAAGATTTCAACAAACTGTCTATCCATTTTCTACCTTTTCTTATAAGTTGTATTTTATATTTTTTATTAGAAAACAATTCATCAGTACAGATCATAAATATACAACCATCTTTACGAACTCCACATAAACCCATAGGTTGATCCTCGTCACCAGCTATTGTTAATATTGTTTTACCAAATAGATAAGACAAACGTAAGGCATCTTCTGGATCTTGTCCTGTTTGATATAAGCCTTCTAGTCGATCCATTTGTCTCATGTTTTGACATACATAATTAAGATCTGATAGTTTTGATTTTCTTAAATATCCCATTAAGTTCTTCTACTCCTCATGTGAAATACTCCTTCATATTCTGCACTAGCTAACAATGTAGGCAAGAACGTATTATTCTTTACATCTATATCTACTCTATCTGACTTGCTCATAATAGGCACTTTAAATGTACCTGTATCTAAATTAATCTGACCAATAGAAGCAGAAGCAGCACCAAGCAAACGACCAGTAAATTTATGTAGAGATGTATCTCTATTCTCAGGTGTTACTTCTACTTGAAAGAACCCAGAGTCTTCGTATTTAATATAAAAATGATGTATTTGTAATCGACCACTTATAAGTTCAGTAGCACCTCCACCACCTTGAGTTAATCTTTGTTGACTAAACCTATAGTGCATTTCAAAAGGTTCGCCAATAATAAATTTACTATTTCTAAAATCACCTGTTGCTGTAATGGTAGAAGTAGAACCATCAACTGCATTAGTAGTTGTTAGTGCTTGTCCTGATACAAGAGTTTTTGTATTGCCTTGAGCATCTACAAAGGTGCTTGTTTCGTTACTAGCAAGATACCTGCCGACTACATTCATATTAGCTCTTAACCTGTAAGGAACTGTAAATGTAGAAATACCAGTAGCAGAGTTGTAAGCAACAGACACACCGCTAGTAGCTTCAGTTACCTTATGGTCTAAGTGATATTCAAACTCTGCATTAGGTTCTCTAAAGTTAGTTTCAAATGGTATTTTTTCTAGTGTTACTTTATTAGCTTCTTCTATAACCATTATTAAATCAGTACCAATAAAATCAATATTTAAAATAGACCTATTACTATTTATTGTGTAAGTAAACCAAGCGTTCAGAGCTTTAGTAAACCCTTCGCCATATAACCATCTGTTTACATATAACTTGTTTGGATTTTCTGTACCAAGCAAAACAAGAATATCTTGATTGTTTGATACTGCCATTTTAAAAATACCACTTGGTATTAGTCTTGGTACATGAATAGTTGTATTTGCAGCGTCTTGGATCTGTTGATTACCTGCAATAATATATTCTCTAATACCTGCAAAAGACCCTTTTTTAGTTAAAAAATAAATAGAAGAACCAGAACCTACAGGCTGTGCTGCTGCGTTACTTTCAAACTCAGTTTGTACAAGTACGTTAGCTGTTGAAGGTGTAAGGTTATCTGCTGAACTTGATAATACAAATTGCGTTTGTTCAGAAAATAATATAAGTTTTTCTCCCATAGTTACTGCGTGTTTTAATATTGCAACTTTTGTATGAGATGCAGCTACGTCTATGGGTTCTGTATCTAAAACTGATATAACTGTTTCTGGAAAAAAATTAAAAAACTCTGATACTGTTGAAAGAATTACATTATCACCTGCTAAAAAACCAAGCCTGTTTCTAAAGAAAAATACATTATTAATTTTATTACCAATAAAAGAAGGGTCAGGTGCAGATTCTAAATCACCAACAATACGTTCACCCCATTTAGGTAGTGTAAAATCAGTTCCAGATATTGTATATGTATCTCCATCAACTCTTGCAAATCTAAAATTACCATCTGCTTGACGTATAAGAACGTGTGGCATTGTGTTGTAATTAAATTTAAAAGGTATGCCAGCTTCTACTGTTTCTGACCATTGCCCTTCTTCAAAAGCACCACCATTATTAGTCGTAAATTTAACGTAATAATTATCAAAATCTGTGCCTTCATCACCAATAATTTCTACTACATATCCATTAGGTGATACATTCGGAAGATCAGTAAACTGCTGTACTGAATCTTTAATAATCGTCATTTTAGTATTACCCTGAGAATCATTACCATCTATCGAAAAATTACTACCATCATTCTTTTTAACGTGTATTACAGGACCATTTCTAGCAATAGTAAAACCTGTAAGACCAGCATTTAATCCACTTGCAAGGTCAGAAGCTACAGTATCAGTTGATAAAGGATCATTGCCAGTAGTGTCATCTGTTACTGTGACACCATCTACAGTCACAGAATAAGTTGTTTTTGATGTTGCTTGGTTTATAAATATTATTGCTTGAGTGATATTACTAGCACTATTTGATACTGCTGTATCCATTGCAGTTGTAATGCTTGTATTAACAACAAAAGTAAAGTCAGCAATAGTAACTGTCTTCATTACACTTCTAGGATTTGAAGTATTTAGATATGTTGTGCCATCTGGTTTGTTTACTGTTTTTTCTGTACCATCTAACTCATAAACTTTTACGTTACCATTACTAAACACAGCTACATATTGTTCACTAGCATCTCTATTTATAGTTTGTATGTGTACATTACCAAGAGTCGAGTTACTTATTGAAGCTAAGAACTGCGATCCAGACCTTTTTGTAAGACCAAGAACAGGGTTGCTGTCAGCATTATCTTGTATATCAGCGTGGTCTGCTTGTTTTAAAGCATCAGAAGATTGCGATATACCTCTTAATAATGTAGGTATAGCTCTTGATATAACAGCCATAGTTATCTAATTAAAGCACTAGAAGGATTGTAAGTATCAAAGATATTAGTAAGAGAAGGATCTCCTCTTAGTATATTATGATCTCCATTTGCTAAGTCTGTTTCCATAAGTATTGCCCTAGCTCTTTGCTCGTCTTGCTGTGTATAAGTTCTTAATGATTGGTCACTTACAAGTCTGTCAACAAACTTTCTTGCAGCTTGTATATTTATATAGTGTCTAGCTGGTTCTGGTATTTCATCAAAATCTCTAAAATAAACAACAGTACAAATTAGGTCTTCATCAAACTCATACTTATTGTTCTGCCTGTCATATAATTTTAAACCACGTTGTATAGGGTCAATAGTTGGGTGTTGATGTATATTAGCATCTACTCTCAAAATATTTGTAGGAATATTTATTTGATTAGATCCATTTCTTGTAAGAGTTACATCTATCTCTGTATTAAACGACCAGCCTTCTGACTGTACACTTTTATTTACTTCATTAAGGGTTGACTGAGCAATACGAGCATCAACAGGAAGAGTACCAATAAGACTGTTTATAGGTGCTTCTCCTATAGCAGCAAGCATTATGTTGATACATTCAAGTTCAGTGGTTGCAGCTACAGCCATTATTTAGTACCCCTTTTTTTTAATTTTTAGTGAGTCTCTCCCACCTTTCTTTTTTTTCTTTTTAGATGAATGATACATGGGTATAAAAAAAGGGTATCTAATAATAAGATACCCTATAAATTGAAATTAAGAAGCAGCAAGTTTAATTGTTGCAGCACATTCTGGTCTTAGGATTCCATGACCGAGTGCGTACTTCGCAACCATCAATGTTCCTTGGTACATAATTCCGTAGTCCTGACCTGAGATCTCAGTTGTCATATCCATTAATTTTACAGTTCCTACTGCACTCTTATGGAATACTAAACCGATAGTCTTACTATCATCACCTGAGTAAGTGTTGTTCGCACCACTTGGGTTAGAAGATACGTTAGTCTGAGGTACGTTGTTTGACATCATGATTGGTATGCCAGCAACTTGTTGTACCTTACCAGAAGCAAACGAACCATTACCCTGTGGGTTAAAGTCAACGTCTACAGTTCTTGTAGCAGACTCGGCAAGTTTGTAATACTCAGCAGGTGGTAATACACAGAAGCGATCTGTTGGAGGAATGTCTCTCTCGTCAAATGCTTGTGCAATATCATAGATAGCACCCGCTAGTTCATCACCTGTAATACCAGCAGAAGTTGTGTTACCAGCACCAGTTGGGAAACTAGATACGATACCACCCTGTCCACCTGATAATGTAGTAGATGCTCTAGAAGCATTTGCTATCATCTTCGCTACGTTTTGATCGTAAGTACGAGCTAGAGCCTTACCAAGTTCATCAGCATAAGTAGCTCTTACGTCATAATGATTCTTAAGTTCGTCTAAATTTGAGACAAAAGCTTGAGAAATTAGAAGATCATCAATGTTGATAATCTTTTCGTTTGCCTTGATTTGGTTTGCTCCAACGAGGGGGGTTCCTACTGTATGATAAGCCGCTGTCGCAGTTCCAAGAACAGGAAACTGTGCTGACTTACCACTTGTGATAGTACGAACTGAATGAAGTTGCTCGTTAAAAATGTTATTTCTGGCAAAAGCAGTTAGCACTTCCCCCGAAAAGACTTTTAGAAAAAGAGCGTCAAACGCTGTACCAGTGTTATTAACCAAACCAAGGCGTGAGACTGTGGCGTTAGCCATAGGAAAACTCCTTGATAAAATTTACAAATTTGAGTAACTAACTTCGTTTCAATCCTTTCTCTCAAGTGGTATCTGACGCATCAGGCACAAGGATATTTAGATTTCTACTCTGTTAATTTATACAGACCCACAATTCCACTTGCGTAGTGCAAGAGCTTTGCGAGTTAGCTTGCCATCTTTTTTTAATGGTCCTTTAACCTTTGACATTCTGGCACAAAAAGATTTTCTTCTGCCTTTCTCTGTCTTGGTTAGACCTGTCTTTTTAGTAACAGGAGCTTGCAAGTTTCCACCTGTTGCTTTGTTGTATTTTCTACGACCAGAAGCAGTAAGACCACCTGTAGGGTCTTTATCCTTCTTAGTCATTGATACACTTTTAGAAGACATAAAAGATGTAAGCTACTTAAAATATAACACTATTACGCAATCTTTAAACTATTTCTTTTTTTTCTTCTATGTTGATAGGTGATATTTTTTGAACTTGTCTTTTCTCTTTTAAATCTAGCTTTTTCTTTACTACTCATTTCACTTGTAGTCTTTGGAGTCTTACTACTAACTCTCTTTGATGGTCTACAAGCAGGGTAAGGTCTGCCTTTCTCATTTTTACCTCGGCCACATTTTTTGCCTGTTTTGACATCAACCCACTTTTCTTTAAACCATCTATCAAGACTCATTTGCCTACATCTTTTTGTGCTTTGTTATGTGCAGCTTTGAATGAAGAACCTTCACGCATAAGCTTCTTCATCATATCCATATGTTTTTTGGAATGATGCTCTGAATGTTTTTTCAGAGTTCTCATTTGACTAAGAGTAAGCTTCTTCATGAGTAGCCACCGCCAGCAGCTTTGTATTCTCTAACAAGTTGTCCACTTGCATAAGCACTAGGCCACTTCTTTACCCTAGCTTTTACTTTCGCTTTTATTCTTGCGTAAAGTTTTGGATTTGTAGGTTTAGCCATTAGCCAAATACGTCACTTTTTTCTAAACGAGAATATACACTCTCTGTATATGTTACATCTTTACCATAACGAGGATCAGACATAGCAGCTTTTACTTCTGATGTAGACCTAAATGGTGTAGGTCCACTAGCAGCAGCACGACCTGAGTAAAGATTTGGTTCAACTCCCATAGCATTATTGTATTGTGAATAGATACCTTGAACAGCCAACTTAATAGCAGGTCCATCTCCTGTATCAGTTAACTTATTAAAGGCTTGGACTTCTTCAGCAGGTAGATTTTCTATAGCCCAAGAAACCATTTGACCATAGCTTTCATCTCCACCTACTGAGTCTTTGATACCTTGTGCATCTACTTCACCTGCTAAATTAGCATTGCGTAGACCATCTAAATAGGTATCAACAATTTGTTTTGAAAAACCAGCATCACTAAGTTTGCTGTAGTCATCTTCAGAAATTTCATCATTTTCTGCAAAACGATTTGATATATCTACTGGATCAATACCAACTTCTTCTAGTACAGAAGCTAAACCATCTCCATAAAATTCTTCTGCATTAAATTCAGAGTCGTTAGTTTCTGTTTCTTGCTCTTCTGTTTCCTCTGCATTACCTTCTGGTTCTTCTCTGGTTTGATCTATAGCACCAAGCTTACCTTCTAATTCTTTGTAGCTTCCTACCAAATCCTCTACAGTTTTAAACTTGCCAGCGTATAAACCATTTTCATCTTTTAAACTTTCCAAGTCTGAAGCAGACATTGGTGGTGTTTCTGAAACATTTACTTGTGATGAAGTCATAATTTTTTTGGTTAGTTATAAGTTATTGTACGACCATTTTTAGTTTCGACCACTTTTGGTTCGTTTGGTTCTGGTGTATCGTTAACACCTAGTTCACTAACGATAGCTTTTGCAGAGACAAACTTTCCATCTTCATCTCTTTTTCTAGTTGTTTTTTTGTTAGGCATCTTGAGGTTCCTCCGTTGGTAATTGTTGTGAAGCATCAGCTAATTTTTTAGGATCAACTAATGGTGAGCCTAAAGCAGCAGGTCCAAGACTTTGAATAAGTTGCTGTTGCTGTGCAACTTGTTGTTCTTCTTGGATTTGTTCTTGTGTTTTTACTAGGTTAGCAGTATCTATACCGATACTGGTAGCTAGTCTTTTCACCGCTTCATCTACATTGACGTACTGTCTCATTACATCTGGTCCTAAAGCTTGAGCTACAGTTCCGATAAACTCTATCAGTTTGTTTCTATCATTACCTCTACCAAGTCCTTGAAGTCCTGTCACTATCTTAGGTTTGACCAGTTCATCAGGCAGCTTGGGAACCTTGCCCTGTCTTACCAACAAGTGCATACGTCTTCTTAGATATGGTAGTTGAAACTCCTGAGTCAAGATACTGTAAATACCACCAAGACTATTCTCTAGCTCTTGTGCCATAAGATTTATCTCTGCTGCTGTTACTCTTTCTGCGTCACGTTGTACTGATCTTGCCATCAAGAAAGCAAACTCAAGTCTTGCTTCTATTCTTTGTATTGCACTAAAAGCAACAGAGAAGTCTGCACTCTTACCAACTTGCATCACAGAAATATCTGCTGCTGTACCTTCTCTTACTGCTCCATTCGGGGCTTTGCTTATAGTTGCTGCACGTGTGACCCCATTCGGATTGACAAGAAAAAGCGTTTTCGCACTAGCAGCAGCACCTTCGATTATGGCTTGCATCAAAGACTCAAGACTAATCAAGTCTCCTCTGTATTCTTCAACATAACCTCTACCATAATCTTCACCATCAACCCTAATAAATCTAAGAGGTAGCCAAGGTGTTACATCTACTCTTGATCTACCATCTGTGTTTGGTATCTTTTCTCCTTTACATTCTTGAAACCAGAAGACATCATCATTAATTCTTTTTATATGTGTGTATATATCAAGGTCATCTGTCATTGTCTTAGCGTCATAGTTTTCTTTCTTCTTGATCTGCTCCAAGAAAGCAGCAGGTAAAGCTTGTGGGTGTATTGTTTCTTTGGTTAGTATTTCTAAGACATTACCTACTTCATCACGCTTACAAACAAACTTAGATAATGGAAAAACTTTAAGACCTGCATCTGTTAGATATAACAAGACATTACCTGATACGACAAGATGTTTGATAGCTTCAAACATAGCAACCCTATCATTAGATATTTCTATTTGATTCATCAAAGCATTTTCTATTGTGCGTAATCCTTTATCTATTTCACTCTGCATTTGTTCTTGCCCTTGCTTTCTTATCTCAAGAGCATCTATTTCTAATTTAAAAAATGCTGTGCTTGGAGGAAGCAAAGTCATTAATAATTTATTTGACAAGCTATTAACACCACGACTACCTGTTGCTTGGAAAGGAGTTTTTATTCTTGCTCTTGTACCAGTTGTTTGTTCTGGTATCAAGCTAGGTATCGTTAGCTTTGAAGATTCTTTTGCTTCTCTATCGTAGACAGACCTACTACTAACAAGTGCTTCATACCTACCTGCTGCGGTTGTGCCTTGTGCTGAGTATTCCATATTAAGTTGGGTAGTTTAAATCTCCACCTTTTTGATTATTCAACAATGGTATCTGTAAAGATTTAGTTCCCATCTTTTTACCCATAGCTACTTGTCCTTCAGCTTTTTTCTTTTTTGTTTTCTGTGTACCAACAACAACTGCATCAGCAGTTTCTTCTATTGGAGAATCAACTGGTTCGGGTGCAGGTGCAGGTGGGGGTGATGGTCGTGATCCGAAACACATGGCAGGTGTATATTATTTTTTCCTTATACTAGCATGAACTAAATTAAAGTCTTCTTTTTAGTTTGCGTTAACTTTTGTGCTGTAGCAATAGTTGGGTTAGAAAAATTCTTAGTCTCTTTTTGTTTTGCAATCTTAAGTGAGTCTGCTGTTTCAGTTTTTTTCTTTTTCTTTTCTAGACCTTCTTGTTCACCTGTAATTACAACAGGGTCATTCTTGCTTTGATACTTTGCAACTCTAGGTTGATTGTTACCACCACCACCAAAACACATAGCTAGTTCTCCAATACCCTATTAGTTAACATAGTTTCTTTTTGTCTTAGTTGCTGTTCAATTAAGTAGTCAACAACAGACCTCTGCCCTGCACGATACCACACTTCTCGATCTGATAGCGATAGGTCTGGGTGTCTGTTAGGAAACACAGCATCTAAAGCTTGTATAAGTTCGTCAGTAATTACTGGTAAAGACACAAAAATTAAAGAGCTATCTCTATATTATATGTTAATGTGTAGATAACAAGGGAGTGGTTATCCTTGTTGCAACGCTAAGAAAACCTCAAGGGTGTGGTTCCTCTTGGGGTTTTCTTTATGGGTTCCAAAGTTTTACTTCACCTGTATTGTAATCATAATCTCCCTCTCGCAATATTCTTGTAAGCCTTGCGTTCAAGATAGCATCAGCAATCGTATAACCTTTCTTTGTATATGTCTCCTGTACCTTAGACCATAGTGCTTCTTTGGTATCAGGTGTATTGGCTAAAGTCTTTGAAGCAGTAACCATACCCATACCTTTGATACCTAGTATCCCATCACCTGCATCACCAGCTAACGACATCTCAAACCAATGCCTGTTTGCTTTTTTATTGGTGATATGTTCTATCGAATCATCAGCTATAAGTTTGCAGGGTAGTGTTCTCAAATCTTTATCTACTGAAACTATTATCGGGTTTTTATATCTGCCATTGGTAGCAAGCAAACCAAGTACGTCATCACCCTCTAGGTTTTCATAGGCAACAGTTTCGTATCTTTCTTTTACTTCTTTGATTACACTCTTGAGTGCAAGTGGTTTACGTTTACCTATCCTGTTGATCTTGTACTCGGGGAATATCTCATGTCGAAATGTAGGGTAAGAAGTAAAGCACATAACTATGTCATGCTTACTGTCAGCAATACTTCTATATA
>VTLG01006054.1_pt1 | contig 25290 bp, 24 predicted proteins | sample 4694571 | NCBI WGS metagenome assembly VTLG01 (sample SAMN12604809, study PRJNA352737) | marine metagenome | biome: ENVO:00000447; feature: ENVO:00000209|ENVO:00000569|ENVO:01000036; material: ENVO:00002151; isolation source: viral sequences binned using virsorter ...
TTGATATTCCTGATGGTAATGATATAATCCCTCTGTATGAAGGAGATCTATATATTAAACCGGAAGCTATGATGTTCCTTATGAATACTGTTATAGATTATACTGATGGAATAGGAGGTTCATATATTGTATTTAGGAATCCTAATGCCACATCTCAATGTGGTTGTGGAGAAAGTTTTGGAATATGAAACAAGAAATGTGGGAACATTGGTGTCCAGTGGAACACCTTATTATGTTAGTTGGAAAAGGAGAGGAGTGTAATTGGTGTGGACAGGACGAAACATATGAAGAACGTAATCGTAGATATAGAGACAGACTCACTAAATCCGACAAAGATCCATTGCATAATAGCAAAAGACATTGATACATCTAAAATTTATTCATGGGATCATACGAATCTAGAACACTTTAAATCTTGGTGTAATACAGTTAATAATTTTATTATGCATAATGGAGTATCTTTTGATGCTCCTAATTTAAATAAATTATTACATACAAATATTAAGTTAAATCAGATTAAAGATACAATGATAATGTCACAACTATTTAATCCTATACGTGAAGATGGTCATAGTCTTTCAGCTTGGGGAAATAAATTAGGTTTCTCTAAGATGGAATGTGATGATTTCTCTGAGTATACAGAGGATATGTTTGACTATTGTAAGAATGATGTACTCTTGACTGAGAAAGTGTATGCCCATTTAAACAATGAGGGTAAAGGATTTTCTCCTTATTCTATAAGTCTTGAGCATAAGATTAGAGCTATTATAGATCAACAAGAAAGAAATGGATTTACTTTAAATATTCAAAAAACAATTGGATTACTTGCTAAATTATCTGATGAAGCTTATAAGTTAGAACAGTGGGCTAAGAAAGAATTTTCACCTACAGTTATTGAGCTTAAAACGAAAACAAAATATGTTCCATTTAATATAGGATCACGTTATCAAATAGCAGATAGGTTAATCGAAAGAGGATGGAAGCCAAATAAATATACAGATAAAGGTAATGTAATAGTTAGTGAAGAGATATTAAATAAAATTAATATGGAAGAAGCTAAGAAATTCTCCAGATTTCTTTTATTACAAAAGAGAGTAGCACAAATACAATCATGGATAGATTGTTTTAATGATGATACAGGTAAAGTACATGGAAGAGTACTAACTTTACGAACTATTACTGGTCGTATGGCTCACCATAAACCTAACATGGCTCAAGTACCGGCAGTACGAAGTCCATTTGGAAAAGAGTGTAGAGATTGTTGGACAGTTTCAAATCCACATACTCATACATTAGTAGGAACAGATGCTTCTGGTCTTGAGTTAAGATGTTTAGCTCATTTAATGAATGATAAAGATTATATTAATGAAGTTGTAAATGGAGATATTCATACAGCTAATATGAAATTAGCTGGGCTTACAAATAGAGATCAAGCTAAAACTTTTATCTATGCCTTTTGTTATGGAGCCGGAGCAGCTAAATTAGGTAAAATAGTAGGAGGAAATAAAGATCATGGAGTAGCTCTTACAGCTAGATTTTTATCTAGGCTACCAAACCTCCGTAAGTTAAAAATAAATACACAAAAAATAGCAGAACAAGGAAAAATAAAAGGAATAGATGGTAGAGTACTTCATATAAGAAGTCCTCATGCTGCTCTTAATACTTTAATTCAAGGAGGAGGAGCTAGTATATGTAAAGATTGGTTAGTAAATATGACTACACGTATTAATAGTACTGGAATAGATGCTAAGTTAGTAGCTTCTGTTCATGATGAGTATCAATTTGAAGTTGCAAAAGGAGATGTAAAACGATTTGGAACCATAACAAAAGAGTCTATTAAAGATACAGAACATAAATTAAATATTAAATGTCCCTTGGATAGTACATGGAAAAATGGAGAAACTTGGGCCGTAACACATTAATACTTGACAACTAAATAAAAATATGAGACATTACATTTCAACCTAAAAAAGGAGTTATAAAATATGTCAGTAATTTCAGGAATTGCTTATTGGGCTGCTATCACCAATCCAAATACTACATTTGATTCAGATGGAGTATGGTCTATTGATGTGTGTAATCTTGATAAGAAAAACTTGGAGACAGTAAAGAAAGATGGACTTTCTCTTAAAAATAAAGGAGATGATCGTGGAGATTTTGTAACGATCAAACGTAAGGTTCGTCGTAAAGATGGTTCTCTTAATCGTGCTCCTGACTTAGTTGATGGTCAGAAACGATCCATGTCTCAAACCCTTATTGGGAATGGCTCAGAGGTTAATGTTCATTATACAACCTATGAGTGGGAATTTAAGGGACGAGCAGGAGTAAGTGCTGATTTACGAGCAGTTCAAGTAGTCAATCTTATTCCTTATAATACAGAAGCTGATGAAGCTTTTGATGTAGTTGATGGTGGTTTTGTCAGTGGCGAAGGGGATGAAGATATTCCCTTTGCATCTTAACATTTAAACTCTTAGAGGAGGGGAGGGATGAAAGTCTCTCCCCATTTTCTGTATGAAATCTATAGATACATTAGTAAAAGATATTTATAATCTTTTTAATTCAGATGAAATATCTATGAATGAAAAAGAAATAGATATACATATAAATGAATTTGGAGATAATATAAAAGAACATTTAAAAACTTCTTTGTTTGAAAAAGAACGAGATAAAAATAATTTAAGACTATCTGCTATAGGTAGACCTGATAGACAAATATGGTATGATGTTAATTTAAATAATAAAGCTCAACCTTTTACATCTCCTACTAAAATTAAGTTTTTATATGGTTATATTTTAGAAGAATTACTTATAACATTATCTAAAATAGCTGAACATAAAGTTACAGATACTCAAAAAGAACTTGAAGTTCAAGGAGTTAAAGGACATCAAGATTGTATGATTGATGATGTTCTTATAGATTGTAAGTCTACTTCTCCTAGAGGATTTGATAAATTTGCAAAAGGAGATTTAATTAAGGATGATCCATTTGGTTATATAGCACAGATCTCAGCTTATGCTGAAGGAAATAATGTAGACAAAGCTGCTTTCTTAGCTATAAATAAACAAAGTGGGGAGATATGTTTATCTCCTGTCCATTCATTAGAAATGATTAATGCAGGAGATAGAATTGATTATTTAAAAGTAATGGTTAAAAATAATGAACCGCCCAATAGATGTTATAGTGATGTTAAAGATGGAGCTTCAGGTAATCGAAAGTTAGGTACGTCTTGTTTCTACTGTAATCATAAAAGAGAATGTTGGAAGGATGTTAATAATGGAAAAGGTTTACGTGTATTTAATTATGCAATGGGTTACAGGTATCTTACTAAAGTTGTACGAGAACCAGATGTTGAAGAAGTTCTTGAATGGTAGATCATCATTGGCTTATTTATGGAAAGGACGAGGAGTTTGTTCCCAATCTTGATAAGTTTGGGTTTGTTTATTTAATAACTAATTTAAAAAATGGAAAAGGATATATAGGTTGTAAACAATATATATTTATTCGTAAACTACAAGAGAAAGAATCCGATTGGAAAACATATATAGGTTCTTCTAAATGGCTTAAAGAGGATATTAAAAAAATAGGGAAAGAACATTTCAAGTTTGAGGTTATAGCTGAATATAAAAACAAACGTAGCCTACGATACTATGAGCTATATTATCAAATGAAATTCAATGTTCTTTCCTCTACTCTTGAAGGAACAGATGAACCGGCTTACTATAATTCAAGGGTGGGTGGTAAGTTCTATCGTCCTGTTGAGAGCTATCAAGATCCTGAATTTAAAAAAAAAATGTCTATACATATGAAAAGAAGATATAAAGATCCTGAATACAGAAAAAAAATGAGTGAAAGAGAGTATTATAAAGATCCTGAATATAGAAAGAAGCAGTCTAAAGCTAAGAAGAAATTATTTAAAGATAATCTTAAATATAGAGATAAAACTTTAATGTCTCTTAATAAGCATCGTAATACAAAAAGAGATCCAATTACAGGTAAATTTGTAAAACAAAATGTACAAGCCAAAGAAAAATGAAGAAATATTTATAGATCCTATTGTTCAGTTTGATCATGAAGAACCTGAACGTAGACTTTATATGGCTGTTATCTTACAAGCCTTACTAGATGCTACGAATAAAAGTAATGAACTTTTATGTAAGAGAGCACAAGCTTGGTTCTTTTGTAGTGTTGGAGTAACATGTGACAACTTTGAATTTATATGTGATAGTGCTAATTTAGATGCTGGTTCAGTAAGAAGTTATGCTTACGAAGCTATTCATTCAAAGCAACCCTCTAATTTTAAATATCGAATTTATCAAATTATGTCTGATCATAGGAGAACATGATGTCAATACGAAATTATCAAGTAGGAGGAGATCATTATAAAAAATGTACAATACAGCCTATTGAATATATCTATGCAAATGAACTTGATTTCTTTGAAGGCAATATAGTAAAGTATGTAACCAGACATCGTACTAAAGGTGAAGGTGCAAAAGATATTCAAAAGATTATTCATTATGCACAAATGATTTTGGAACTTAGATATGGAGAAAAGATAAATGCAACTACCTAGTGAGTATCAAAACTTTATATATCTTTCCAGATATTCTCGTTGGATGGAAGATGAAGGTCGGCGAGAAACATGGGATGAAACTGTTAATAGATTAATTAGTTTCTTTCGTAATCATGTAGAAAATAATCTTGGTATTAAGAATCAACTAGATACCAGAGATTGGACAACAATAAAGAATGCTATTCTATCTCTTGAAGTAATGCCTAGCATGAGATCGTTAATGACTGCCGGTCCTGCTCTGGAACGAGAGAACATAGCAGGTTACAATTGCTCTTATATACCAGTGGATAATCCAAAGTCCTTTGATGAGATCCTCTATATCCTTATGAATGGTACAGGAGTAGGCTTTTCTGTGGAACGTCAATATATTAATCAGCTTCCTACTATTCCTGATATAGATTTTGAAAAGACAGATGATGTTATTAGCATAGCTGATTCCAAAGAGGGATGGGCCAGAGCCTTTAAAGATTTAATATCCTATCTCTATACGAATCGAATACCTAAAATAGATGTAAGTAAAATACGTGCTGCCGGTTCAAGACTGAAGACCTTTGGTGGTAGAGCCAGTGGTCCTCAACCATTGGTAGATCTATTTGATTTTACCATTCATAAGTTTGAAGAAGCTAAAGGTAGGAAACTTAATTCAATTGAATGTCATGATATTGTTTGTAAGATAGGTGAAGTAGTAGTAGTAGGTGGAGTACGTAGGTCAGCTTTAATATCTTTATCTAATCTATCTGATGATCGTATGAGATCAGCCAAGTCCGGTGCATGGTTCCATACAAATTCTGAAAGAGCTTTGGCAAATAACTCTGCTGTTTATACAGAACGTCCTGATACCGGAGTATTTATGAATGAGTGGCAGTCCCTTTATGAAAGCAAGAGTGGTGAGAGAGGTATCTTCAACCGTCAGTCTGCACAGATGAAGGCAGCACAGAACGGACGTAGGATACCGGAGATAGAATTTGGTACAAATCCTTGTTCAGAGATTATACTACGTCCCAATCAGTTCTGTAATCTTACCGAAGTTGTATGTAAACCTATGGATAATAGGAATAGTTTAGCCAGAAAGGTACGTATTGCTACGTTACTAGGTACAATACAATCTACTCTTACAAACTTTGGTTATCTTAGAAAGAGATGGGTAACAAATACAGAAGAAGAAAGATTACTTGGAGTATCTCTTACTGGTATTATGGATTGTAAATTACTTCATTCTTCCCCTGTAAAATTAGAATACTCTGCCAAGGTTCCTTACTTACAGGATACGTTGGAGTATCTACGAAGTGTGGCTGTATCTACAAATAAGAAGTGGGCAGAGAAGCTAGGTATCCCACAGTCAACAGCTATTACTTGCATTAAACCTTCCGGTACAGTGAGTCAGTTAGTGGATAGTGCCAGTGGTATACACACCAGACATTCCCCTTATTATATACGAACAGTAAGAGCCGATAATAGAGATCCTATTACTATGTTTATGAAAGAACATGGGATACCCAATGAGCCTGATGTCATGAACATGGATCATACAACTGTCTTTTCTTTCCCCATTAAGTCAGATCTAAAATCTAAATTTAGAAACGATCTAAATGCTATACAGCAATTGGAGATGTGGAAGATATATGCTGAACACTGGTGTGAACATAAACCCAGTGTTACCATATCTGTTAAAGAATCTGAATGGGTACAGGTAGGGTCATGGTGTTGGGAGAACTTTGATTACCTATCAGGAGTATCCTTCCTACCTTATTCGGATCATACTTATAAGCAAGCTCCTTATCAGGAGATCACCAGAGAAGAATATAGTAAAGCCAAAGAAGCTATGCCAAAGAAAGATATTGATTGGACATTACTTACAGAGTTTGAGAAAGAAGATAATACTACAGGATCACAAGAACTTGCATGTACTGCCGGTGTATGCGAATTGGTAGACTTAACATAAGGCTTGTCTGTGCCTCCCGACCACTGCCGACTAGGTGTGGCTAGAAGAAATCGGGCTACAGACTTTAAAAAGTTCTTGACAGAGAGCTAAATATGTGAGACAATTGTGGAATGGAATGCCATAAAGGGTTCCAATTAAAGGAGAAAATGATATGATTACTTTTAATTTAGACACAATGAACAGATTTGCTATTGGTGGAGGTTATGACAGACTCCTAAATCATGTATTAAATTATACAGCACCTTCAGGTAATGGTGGTGATGGTTATCCTCCCTATGATATTGTCAAATCTGGTAAAGATATGTACTGTATAGAAATGGCTCTTGCAGGATTTACCAAAGATGAGATCACGGTTGAGGTTAAAGAAAATAACTTGACCATAGAAGCCGATTCAACTAGTAGACATGATAACTCTGACTATGTTCATAAGGGAATTGCTAAACGAGGGTTCCAAAAAAGGTTCTTACTTTCTGATACGATTGAAGTTGAAGGGGCTGAACTAACTGATGGAGTACTTCATATTAAATTAAAGGAAAATATTCCTGAAGAACAAAGACCAAAGTTAATAACTATAAATTAAGGAGACTTTATGTATACAATCTATATTGGCTATGATCCTAAAGAAGACATGGCTTATCAAGTATTAAAATTCTCACTGGAACGTATAGCATCCAAACCAGTGAGAGTTGTGCCAATCAAAAGGGATGTAGTTAAACGTATGGGATTGTATCGTAGAGAGCATACTGTTATGGACGGTCAGAACTATGACGTTATAGATGGCCGTCCTTTTTCCACAGAGTTTTCTTTCACTCGTTTTCTTGTACCATTCCTTAATATGTTTGAAGGTAAAGCATTATACATGGATTGTGATATGTACATGAGGACAGATGTTATTGAATTATTTGAAGCATGTGATCTGGATTATTATCCTCTATGGTGTGTCCATCATGAGTATGAACCAATATCAGGAAGTAAAATGAATAATAAAATACAAGAGCCGTATCGTAGAAAGAATTGGTCAAGTCTTATGATGTTTAATTGTTCACACGAAGCTAATAAGACACTCACTATAGATGATGTTAATACAAGATCCGGTAGATGGTTACATGGCTTTGAATGGTTATCCGATAAAGAAGGAGACATAGGTAAAATAGATGAAGATTGGAACTGGCTTGATGGTCATTCAGATGAAAATCTAGAAGCTAAGTGTGTACATTTTACCACAGGTGGTCCTTGGTTTGAGGATTGGAGATGTAGAGGTAAGGTGGATGGCAAGTATGCAGTTGAATGGACTAATGATGTTAGATGGCTACAAGCTAATGGTATGGTAGATGCAGAAATAGATTATCTTATAAAAGCTAAGAAAGAAAGTAATCCAAGTAGCATCGTATTTATGGAATAATAAGGATAATAAATGACAAAACTAAATGTAGTAACAGCATTTAATGAGAACTCTCTTAAAGATCATGCTCATCAAATGTTTCAACGTGTGGAAAAATATTGGCATCCAGATATAAAATTAACAGCTTACTATTTTGATTGTGATATATCAGCTTACGATCTCCCTGATTGTATAGAGTATAAAAATCTTGAAGAGTTAGAAGGCTTTACAGAATTTCGTACCAATATGAATGTACATGATGGTACTGAAAATGGAACTTTAGATTATAATTGGAGAATAGATACACTACTAACTGCTCCTAAAGTCTTTGCACTTACAGAAGAAGCCTTTTGTATAGCTGAAGATAGAGCAGAAGGTGGTTGGTTGATATGGATGAACACCAATATTATACCAATAGCTAATCTCACTAGTGATTACATATCTAAATTCTTTCCAGAAGGTTCAGATCTAGTTCATCTTAGTGGTGACACAACTGCTGATACCCCTGATCAATATAGTAATCCATCTTTCATGGCTTTTAATTTAAATCATAGATCCCCCATAGATATACTTGGTGATCTACGAGGTGCTTATGAAAGTGGTGAGCTTCTCTCTTATAGAGAATGGCATGATGCTTTTATCTTTGAAAGATTATTAAATATTTATAGAGCACATGGTATGAGAGTACATACTTTAACTCCCTCCAATACAAGAAAAGGTTTAGTGGCTACTCCTTTTAGAGATTATCTAGTAGATCTAGAGGATAGTAACAGAGCCTTACGTGATAGTGATGGTAATAGAGTATTCCCATTATCAGATTCAGAACTCCCTCCAGATATTAGACCTAATCGAACTAAGATGTTGGCTGATATTATACGTTATTATAAACTTTCTTCTTTTATTGAGACAGGTACATGGAATGGTGGACGAGCCATCGAAATGGCTTTAGCTGCTTTTGAAAATAAAGATGAAGTTACTTATACCGGCTATGATTTATTTGAAGATGCCACTGAAGAAACAGATAAAGAAGAATTTAATCTTAAAGCTCATGTTAATATAAGGGCAGTAGAGAAAAGATTAACAGAGTTTAAAGAAACAATGAAGAAAGATAAGAATAAGATCTTTAACTTTACTTTAATCAAAGGAAATACGCGAGATACACTAGTAAAAGGAGAACCAGATCTAGCTTTAATAGGTGGTGGTAATAGTATTATTACTATTCAAAATGATTATTCTAAGCTAGAGGGTGCTCGAATTAAGATGGTAGATAATTATTTTAGTGAAGACTCTGATAAAAAGATGCCCTCTAAAAAGTTTCATGGAGCAAATATTTTAATACAAACATTAGAGAATGTAAAAAGAATAGTTCTTCCTTCTTCTGATCCTGTTAAAAATGGTGGTGTTACTCATTACTGTATGATCTATAGTGAAGCTACTACTCCCCCTCTTCCTGATAGTTTATTGAATGTTCCTATTGTAGTACATCCAAGAGACTGTGTAGATAAAGAATATATACAAAGTAATATTATGGCTAATATGAAATTAATAAACAAGGATAAGTTCCTTGGTAAATGTATTCCGAATACAGGAGAAGTTATAGTTATATCAGGAGGACACTCTACAGATTTTAATAAAGTTAAACAACTTATAAAAGAGAAACCTGAAGTTAAAGTACTTTGTGTCAAACATTCTTATCCTAAATTATTGGAGAATGGTATTAAACCTTGGGCTTGCATTGTACTTGATCCTCGTTCTATTGATGGAGAAAGTACACATGGAGTGGTACGTAAAGAATTATTTAAAATAATTGACCCCACTACAAAATTCTTTGTAGCTTCCATGACAGATCCTTCCGTAACAGAATATCTTATTGAAAAGAAAGCCAATATCTATGGATGGCATGCCTTCACTGAATCTTTACGAAATGAAGAGGAACGTGAAAAAGAAATTGAAAATCAAAAGGTACATGTAATGCCTAATCTTGGTATACCTGAAGGATCAACTCTGATTACAGGTGGTACATGTGCAGCCATGAGATGTCTAGGTATCATGCATACAATGGGCTTTAGAAAGTTTGATCTATTTGGATTTGATTCTTCTATGAAAGATGAGCCTACAACAGAACAACGTAAAGAAACAACAGGGGCAGAAGATGAAGAACCAAGACCAAAGTATATACAGGTAGCTGTACGAGATGAAAACTTTTGGACTACAGGTGAACTACTAGCTATGGCTCAAGATTGTGAACGTGTATTCAATGATACCTCCATGAATTTAACTCTTACTATACATGGAGAACATACACTCGTTAGTGCTCTTTGGAAATTACATTTAGATGAACAACAGATACCAAAATTTGAGGATGTATTTAGTGATTAAACCTTCCCCTGAATATAATAATTTAATAGAAGAATATAAAAATCTTCATAAAGATCCTACTATGTTTCCCGGCAAGAGTATATTAAAGTATACTCATTATATTAGATCTATATTAAAAGATAATAAATGTAAAACTCTTTTAGATTACGGAAGTGGTAAAGGATATTTATATGATAAAGATCATCCCTATACTAAGCAACACCTACCTAAATCATTAGATAAATTCTGGAAATTAGATTCAGTAACTTGTTATGATCCAGGTGTAGAAAAGTTTTCTAAATTACCTGATGATACATTTGATGCTGTTATAGCTGTAGATGTAATGGAACATATACCTACAGAAGATGTAGAATGGGTACTAAATAGAATAATAAACTATGCTACTAAGACTGTGTTTTTAAACATAGCCTGTTTTGAAGCATTAAAAACATTTAAGAATGGGAAGAATGTTCACGTATCTGTACATACTCCTGAATGGTGGATGGATTTAATTAAATCTTTATGGTATAATAAACATAGTGAACGAATAACAATGCATATAACTTTTGAGGAAGTGGAGGAAAGATTTGTTTCTTCTGGAATATTTAAAACAAATATTTTATACAAGTATTAAACCTATTTTTACAGAATGGGAATTAATTATTCAATTACTTGTATTTACGAGTATTATTATATTTTTTAGTTCAATATATTTTATAGGAGGATAGGATGGTATTAGGAATTGCAGAAGCTGTAGTGGGTGTAGTAGATAATGTTCTTGATAAATTTGTAGAAGACAAAGATCTACGTGCCAAGTTAAACCATGAACTGAAGACACAAGTACAACAAGCTAATATGGCACAGATAGAAGTAAATAAAACACAAGCTTCTCATCCTTCTATCTTTGTAGCCGGAGCTAGACCTGCCATCATGTGGATATGTGCCTTTGGTCTTGGATGGCAGTTTGTATTTCAGCCTATATGTACATGGGCTATGGTTATCTGGACTCCTTGGTTGACTGTACCTGTCTTACCAACAGAAGGTCTTTTAACATTGACCTTATCTCTTCTTGGTCTGGGTGGTATGAGAAGTTTTGAGAAGACCAAAGGTATCCAAAGAGAAAATCTTAAATAATGCTAACAGATAAACAAGAAAGGTTTGCTCAAGCCTACGTATTACATCGTAATGCAACAGAGGCTGCAAAGACTGCTGGTTATTCTGAACGATCAGCTTATAACCAAGGCTATAGGATGTTAAAGAATAATGAGATAGTAGAAAGAATAGCTGACCTTGAGAATGAACTTGAAACAAATATTGATGTAATCAATGAGATTGAAAATCAATATACATTTGCTAAAAATAGTGGACATACTAATAGTGCAATTAAAGCACTGGAATTATTATCCAGAATACGAGGAGCTAAGAGTGATAAAGATTCTAATATATCTAAAGAAGGTTTAGAAACATCTATCGTAGAAGCTTTAAAGATTTTAGGAAAAGAAAAAGTTGTTGATTTATTAAAGAAGTGTGAATTTGTATAAACTTATATTATTTTTAAGCTTACTATTAATAATCTCATGTCGTCCACTCAATAATGTTCCACTTGAAGTTGACGTACATAATATTGATTATGTACATCTTGTATATTATTTTTATTTCTAATCAGACTTACTATGTTTATTCCATAAATCAAATAATGTTTTAATTTTTTCTTTCATAACTTCTATATCTGAATGCATTTTTGCTAATACAATAATAAGAGAAATAAGAGCAAGTAAAATGGGCCAAGAAGTTCTAACCATGTCCATCCAATCCATTTATTTCTCCTTATCGTTTCGTTATTTATAACTCCATATGGATAGATTAGAAGGATTAACCATATCTAGATGGATAAATCTATCTTCCTTTAAACCACATTGCTTTACACCTATCCCTGTAAAGCCATGTTTAGTAGCCAACCTGATTATATTGTAAGCCTTTTTACCATGACATCGAATGTCTACGGCCTTACCTTGAAGGTGTGGCGAATCCCTATTCCCTCCAAGTACATCATTATATGCTACATGTCTGTAGCCTGATATTATTTTTATATGTTGATCTAGTTCTTTTCTGAGAGCTATGAGCTTTGACATGAAGCCCTCATCCATATTTATCTCGCCTGTTCCTTTACATTTTAATTCGTCTTCTGAGAAAAACTCCCATCGTTTCTTCATTACTACTCCTATATTGGTCGTGGATTGTAGGGATATGGATTACGTGATATCATACCACCTTTTCTGAATATATTTAGTTCTTTTGATTCTTCTGAGGAATTTAGTTTTTTTAATTCTCCTGAGGAGAATATTTCTCCTTCTCGTCCTCGTCTTTCAACCAAGCCTTTTAATATAATTGATTTTCCTTCTGTATCTTTTCCTCGTACAAAACCTATCTCACTATCAAATAATTCTTTTGCAAATGTATCTTTATCTCCATTTTGTAATGCCTTCATTGCATTTTTACCTTGCCTAGTAAGTTTTGTATACCCTACATTTTGTAGAATTGGAATTAAACCTTCTATTTCATTATGAGTAAAGCTTATTCCTTTTGGAAGTTTTGCCTCTAATTTTCTTACATCCTCTAATGCTACCTCTATTTGATTATCTAAGTTAGTTTCTGCCCATTCAGGAGTTCGTTCAATATCTTTACTATCAGGATCTATAAGTTGTCCATAACCTACTGTCCAATTTCCACCACTATCTTGATAAGGAACTAAGTGAGGATTACCTGATTGCTTAACAGATTCATAATGTTTAATCAAAGCAGCAGCCTTTGGAAACTTTTCAGATGTTCTTAATTGAACAGGAACTTCTTCAGGAAGATATTCCCTTGTAAAAATCTCAGCCATTACTTATCCATCCTCATATAATCATCTATCTTATTTTCCAGACGATCAAACCTTGCCATAATCTGATGTAAGTCTTCCTTAACATCTTGCTTAGTTGCATAAGTTAAAGCAATATGCTCTCTATTCTCTAAGCCTTCCTCACGTATCTTTGTAATAGATGCACTGGTAGTACGTATCCACCAGAGAAATCCACCTACTGCCATTGTGAGTATGGCATTCCAAATCATGGTCATGTCTTGCATAGGTAACTCCTATTTGTTAGTTATTTTTGTTCCTGACATTGCTTTTTGATATCTACGTATTTTTTCCCAAGGAATAGGTACGTTAGTATACCTTCTTGAAACATTCTGTGCCGCCTTAGTAGGATTAAAAGGATAAAATATATTTCGTCTAGTCCGATCCATATATGGAATTAAATTAGCATTAAGTTTTAAGGAAAAGTCTTTCGTAATACCTTTACGAATTAAGGCATTTCGATTACTTTCTGTTAAGTGAGCATCCTTTAATAAGTCATCATATATTTCTGTATAACTATTAAGTTCTTGATACTGCTCAAGTTGTTTCATAACAGCTTTTCTATAGAAATCAAATATTTTTTCTTGAGGCATTCCTCTTGGATCAGAAATATTATTAGTAAATTCAGCAGTAGCATTATCTATATTTTTTATAAGAGGTAATAAAGTTCTTCTCATGCCAGCCGATATGTCTAGCCGTTGAGGTCGTATACCTATCCATCTAAGTAGAGCACCACTTTGTCCTCTTCCTTCTTCTCCAAGAGGATCAAAAAATTCTCTATGAGGCATTGTATAACCAAACTTACTTTGTGCTCCTTCTGTTACTCCTGCTCCCTTTCTCCTATTATAATCTAGTTGTCTCATAAATAAGTTTAAAGCTCCGGGTTCCAACAAATCATAAACTTCTTTTGCCATTCTTAAACCAAAGCCGGGTATATCTTTAGATGCTTCTTCCAAGCCTTCTCTTGTACCTGCTCCTTGCATAATATTCATCATAGCTTCAGAAGCCATTGAGAGTCCAAGAAATGGTTCTACTACATTTGAGTATCCTGAAAGAAGCATAGCATTTATATCAGGTCGTTCTAAATTCTTTCCAGATTTTAGATGAGATACTAACATTCTGGCAGGAGCTTTTAAATAAGAGAAAGGATCTATTGGTCCTAGATTAACAAAGTCTATGCCAAAATGTTTATTCTCATCCATATTAAGTGGACTTAAAAATATCTTGGCTGTATCTTGTGACCAAGGTGGAGACAATCTATTTATATTATAAACATCTTCTTGACTTAAACCAGCTATATTCATTGAATAGTTCTGAGCTACATCTCCAGCCATAGAAGCAGAAACTAAACCTCCCATCCTTCTATAACCTTGATCTCTAATGGCTTCAGCAGCTTCTGCATTTATATCAAATCCTTTATCTCTTAATTTTTTAGCAGTCTTACCTGTAACATCATCATAGGTATACTTTAAAAGATTTTTACTAACTCTCATCATCTCTGAAGGCCATGCAGCAAAATCACTAAGAGGCCAACGTCTTAACATCTTAACTGCTTTAGGAACTAGAGCATAGTTAGGCATTAAGTCTCGTGTCCTAGCTGCTGCCATTTCTTCTAGGACATCATCAGTTACTCCTAGATTCCACTTTCTCATATCATCCATAGTCTTTTGAAAGTGAAGCATTTTAAATAGATCGTCCTCTGCCTGATATAATTCAAATGTTTTTCCAACTACTTTACCTGCTTTAGATCTAGATAATTGCTCCATTCGAGTGCCGGGATCAAAGTTAAAAACCTCACTAGCATTTTTCTTTAGTGTTTGAGCTTTAACACTACTATCTATAATACCAAGTTCCTGTAATCTTCCTACATATTTTCCAAGTTGTTCATCACTATAACCTGTAAGACGGTTGGCTACTATAGCAAAAGGATTCTGTTCTCCACCTAAAGCATATGGTTTATATCCATTGGCTACCATAAGAATGACATTACCCATGATATTACGACCATGAGTAGCAGGAGATAGAACAGTCTTGGCTGTTTGAGAAGCAACCTTTAGCATTAGAAACTTTTGCCATGTAGCATTTATTGGACTTAGGTATTCTATACCTTCATTTAAAAATTTAGCATAACTCTCATTAACAAAAAGATCTTCTAATGGATTTACAACTCGTGGTTCTATTTTTCCTGTTAATGGACTTGGCTGAGTTGGATTAACATTTGATTGTCCAAGAATTTTTTTAAGTCTTTCCTGAGATATATCTTTTAAGTTAATAAGTGCTTCTTCATTGGTCGTATTTTTAGGTCTACCTGCTTGCTGAGTAAGTCTATAGCCATATTTACTTGGTTCACCTATTACAGCTAATTCATGGTTAAGTAAATGCTTTCGTATATCATGCATAAAGTCAGCTTCAGCTTTAGCTATAGATAACTTCTCATATGTTCTGGCAAAGTTTTTGTATGGATCTTTAATTTCCTGCATAAGATCTCTGATTTGCCAAGGAACCCCGCCTCTTCTCAAAAATGGTTTATTACCATCTGTGAATGTTTTAGCAAGTAATTTAATACCATTTTTAAAATCCTTCTCTGTCCTTCCCCTTGCTAATATTTGTTTTAATACCCATTCAGCATCTAGATTATTAATTCCTTGCTCATTCATATAATTCATAGCATTAGCTTTTATTGAATCATCAAGTTCATCCCATCCTTTAAAAGAGGGATCGTCAAATAAACGATAAGCTCTATTCATATAGAATCCTAAATTAGAATCTATAGTTACTTTTAAATCTCCCGTTACAAGATCATTACCATTTACATCGGTAAGAGATTTAGAGAACTCATCAAGATGTACTCTCATACCTTCCAACAAGTCTGCTGTTTTATTATAACCTGTAGCTCTAAGAGTAGTCATAGCTGCTTCTTGTGCTCTTCTATTATAATCAGGAGTAGAATAGGATTCTCCACCTAAAGCTCTATTCATTCTTTTTAATAATTCATCTTCACCTATAGGCTTTTTATTCTTACGTGCTGCTGCACTTTCTTCCTTAACAATCCTCTTAAAATCTTGTGCTATACCATCAGCTTCAGATATAGCTTTATTCGGAGCAAAGAATCTACGTAATCCTAAAGATAATACAACATCATCAACTCCATACTTAGATGTTAACCACTCTTTAGACCTTTTAGCTACTTTATCTAGTTTAGTTTTCTCTACTATCGTTTTACTTAGTCCTATTCTACGAGCAGCTTCAGCTAACTTAGGACCAAAGTATATAGCAGCCCCACCTCCTAAAGCAAAGGGAGCTTCTAATATAGTATTATTAAGAAAAGCATTCAACTCTTGTAATAACTTCGGATCTTTAGGATCTATAGCTAATCCTTGAAACATTCCCATTGTTTCAGGGTACTCTGCAATTAAATCTGTTAACCAATCTTCTTCAGGCCCATTAATAATAGTTACAGCCCCACTAAATCCTAAACCTTCTCGTACTAATCCCTTACCTCTTTTTTTCAATCTTTCTCTTTTAGCCCATACACCTTTTCCTTTACCCTTTCGATGTGGTTTTAAGACTTGCTCTTGTACTGAACCAAGTATCCTAGGAGTAAGTCGTTTAGCTTTAACAATCTTTTGAGGTTTATCTAATAATCCTAAACGAGAAAGATTCTTCTCAGAAATAAACGACTTACCATATTTGTAACCTTTCATAAGTCCTGTATAGGGAATTGCAAGACTAGCTAGTTCTGCTGCAAGAGGTTCTATAAAACCATCTCCATGATAAGGATCAAATAGTTCTGACATAGATCTTCTAACACCTTCTGGAAGATTCTTAGCAATCTTTTGTTCAGTCCAATTTTCTAATGACTCTGGAGCCAAGGCTTTAGCCGTTTCTCCAACTGCTCGACCAGCTATACGACCTAGCAAGAATCCCGGCCTATCTAGTTCATAGCCAGTATCTTTAAATTCTTTCCATGCTCCTTGAAATTCTTTTAGATCTACTCCTTTATCTTGTAAAAAACTTTCTACTTGATTAGGAGATATACCACCTTGTTCAGCAGCTATCTGATCTAGTCCTTCACGGAGTTTATGAAACTCTGCCATTTTAGGTGTTAGAACCATTACTTAACCTCTTCTTGGATATAATCGTTGTTCTACACTTAGTCTACTTTGCCTTTCTTTCTCCTCTTGATCTAATCTAAGATCTCTCTCTTTAGATGTTTCCCTAGCTTTCTTTAATTTTTCTTTCTCTTCTTGTAAATTATCTAATTTTCTTTGTATCTCATCTAACATCATAGGATGTCCTCGTAGTGCTGGATTTGCAAGTTGTTCTGTTAAGTCTTTTATTTTATCATCTAAAGTTAACTCTTCTTGAGTTACTATTGGTGGATTATTAAATTCATTATCAGTTTTTTTTGCTGTTTCTCTTCCTTCTGTACCTGCAATAGCAGCATTCAAATCTCCTGTCTCATCACCTGTAATTTGGGGTGTTACTTCAGGATCTCTTCTCATTATTATTTCTATAGCATCCATAGATTTATTTTGAATTTGACCGGGGTTTAATTTGACACCTCCTGCATGAGCCTCGTCTGTTACCATTCGTCTAGCTTCATTTATAATTGCTATCATACCTCCACGTTCCTCTATACTCTCTGAATCGTAGCCTTGCATATTCTGTATATATGTTGCCATTTCAGATATATTAAATTCAGGAGTTACATCTCCTAATAAGCCAGAACTCTTTGCAAGAATAAACATATCTTTAGTAACCTGTTCTTTAGCTCTTTCATCTTGAACTGCATCTCTTATAATAGAAAGTTCTTGCATTCTATTTTGAACCTCAGTTAGATCTGCTTTATCTAAAGCATCATAGTAACCTTCCATACCTTCAGCAGCTATTGGAAGACCAGTTTTAATACCTTCCCCTACGGCAGCAGCATATCCTTTTTGTGGATCAGCCCCAAGAACTCCGGCCCCTCCTGCAATTAAAGAAGCATATAGTGCTTGCATTTTTCTTCTATCTGCTTTCTCTATTCTTTCTTCCTTTGTAGGTAAACCCCTTATATCTTCTATAGTATCTTTTCGTAATGTAGCATACTGGTTTTCAAGCTCACTATCTGTCTGATTAAATAGTTGAGATGTCCAATCACTAATAAGTGACCCTTCATTAAATGAAGCTAAACCACCACTCTTTCGACCTATTGGTATTCCTGCTGTACCTAAATTAACTTGTCCTCCACCTAATCCTAAGTTAACAGGAGTAGCTTGAGAAGTCATCTGTTGTATATTTCTATCTATATTCTCTTTAAATTTAGGATTACTTTCATACATTCTCATAACCATAGGAATCATTTGTTGAGCACCTACTTCTGGAACTTGAGGTTGTCCTCCTCCTTGCAAGGAAACAAGTCCTCCCTCCTTCTTTCCTCCTCCTCCAAAGCCACCAAACATGCCATATAAACCAGCACCTGTTGCTAAACCTCCTGTTAAAGTTTGAGCAAGAGATGGAGTAGGAACAGTTGATTTTTGAACTGTAGTTCCTCCCATTTGATAAGGGAAGCCTCTAATCAAAGCTTGGTATTTTCCTAATGTTTGAGCAGGAAATTGTTGCTCTTGTGCAAATTCTTGACGAGCTATATCTAATGCCTGTTGATCTCTTTGCTGTTGTGTTTCACCAATACCAGCTAGACCAGCAATATCTGCTCTTGCTCTTTGTCCAGTAATATCTCCTAATGTAGCAAACTGTCTCCCACCTCCAAGTTCTCTTTGCCTTTGCTGTTCTGCTGCTAATTGAGCATTCTGAAAAGATGTAGATAAACCTCGTGCTTGGATATCTCCTAGACGTTCAGCAAGATTACGTTCTGCTTCAGATTCTACTAGAGCTTGTCGTGTTCCACCAAAGGAACCGGCCCCTACAGCTTGGGCTGCTCTGGCTTGTACGGCTGATTCTTCATCTCTTATAGCTTCTCTTTTAGCTATATCTACAACATTCTGAAGGAATGGGTCCATCCTACGTTGAATATCTTCTGCACCTATTTCAGATGTACCTAATGCTGTAGCAGCAAGAGCAGGACGAGCATATGTTTCTGCTGCTCCTAAAGGTGTACCAGCTAATCCTGTAAATTGTTGACGACCTGCTTCAAAAGCTGCTTGTTGTTCAGGAGTAAAAGAAGCAATTTGAGGGCCGGGAAATGGTTGAAAACCTTCTGCTTTTTCTCGTTGAAACTCAGTACGAGCTTCTCCCAGAACATCTGTAATAAATGGTTTTAGTTCGGGAGGAAACTCTGTTGCTTGGGTAACAGTCTGTGTGGCTGGTGGGGCAGGTGCTCCTCCTTTATATTCAACAAGACCAGTTATATCATTTATAGTTCCTGATCCACCTAAAGATTTTAATACAGAAGCTTCAAATACATTTATATGAGCAAGTTCTGTATCGCCATCTGTTCCATATCCTGAAAGATCACTATATAATTCTTTTAATAATGATATCTTATCTGGTATAGATAGATCTAAAATATATTTTCTTATATCAGTCATCGTTTATTTCCTTCACTAAAACAGTATAATATTTTTTATACCCTTTATTTGATAATATTCTTTCCCATCCAGTTCTGTGTGCAGTAATCTCAATATTACTAATATTATTTTTCTTACAAAAATCAGCAGCTATTAAAGGCCACTCTTCCATCCATTCCTGTAATCTATTTTTTTCTGCTCCAACTAATTGTATTCGTAGATGTTTTTTATTAGGATAAACTATTATTTGAGTAGTACAAGCTCCTATAATTTTTTGTTCTTCCTCGTCTAAAAATAACCAAAGCTCTTGTATCTTATTCTTTATCCATTCTTTTATATCATCTAATCCTACTTCTCCTAATCCTATTTCTAATGGTTTATCTAAAAACGGTACTACATATGACCATATAATATCTACATGTTTAGGTTCAACTTGATATATAATCATTATAGTAAGTTAGATAGCTCCTTATCTTCATCTAATTCTGTTTGTTGTTTATTTGTACCATGAGCTTTTCTACGTACTAATTTAGTAAATCTATCTAAAGTAGCTGCTCCTGCATTACTACTACCATTCCCTAACATAGAAACAACATCAGCAGGAAGAACATATTCATCTGAACTTAATAAAGCTATATCAGGTGTTTCAGAAACATCTTCAGATGTTTGAGGTAGAACTTTAAATGGAACATCATCATCCATACCATCTCCATTCATAGGTACTTGTCCTTCAAATACAGGTATATTTTGTGCTGTTGGTTCTCCTCCATTAGCTAATGAAACTAATCCTCCTTTATTAGATTCTTCGATTACTGGAGCTACTAGTGATACTATAGAATCATCTTTCTTTGCTCTAACTCTATTTAATAAATCTTCTAAAGCACTTGTACTATCTTCAGAAGTAATTGGTAATACATTATCTGTTTCAAAATTTGAAACATTAGGAACAGATATAATAGGAGGAAGTTCCCCTCTTATTTGTTGTAATCTATCTTGTATATTAAAAGTAGCTGAATTACTTCTAAATGGACTTACTTCTGGAAACTCAAATGGAGAAGCAACAGGAGTTTGATATCCTCCTTCACCTCTTCTATCTGGAGTAGACGTATAATGTGCAGTATATGGATTATAAGTATTTACTCCAATAGGACCAACTTCACCATAATGTCCGGTGCTAGCTCTACCACCCGGTCCTCCACCTGTACTTAAAGAAACTATACCACCTTCTTTAACTGCATTAATATCTACTTCTTCCTCAAATGCTTCTGTTAATTGTCTACCTAATCCTGTATTTTCTCCTTCATCTGCAACAATTCTATCAATAATAGATTCTTGTGTAAATCTATTTTCACCGGTTTCAGGATCTATTGTTATTGGAGATCGTGCAACTCGTTTAGAAACAGGATCAAAAGATGTAGTTATTCTTGGAGGTACTTCTATAGATCCTTGAGTTGGTTCAGAGAAAGCTGCTGCAAGAGTTACACCACCCAATCCAAGAGCAAGAGGATCAGTTAATGTATCTTTTGCTTTAGATAAAAATGTATCAAATAAATTATTTTTTGCTGTTTTACTGGTTGTATTCTCAGCTACAGTTTCTACTGTTTCTTTTGCTATTTCTGGAGTATCTGCTCCAAAGAAACTTTTTTGTCTAACTCCTCCAAGTGTAGCTCCAACTACAGCACCAGCAAAAACATCTTCAGCATCAACAGGTTCTCCTGTAACACTCTTTATAATAGGAGTTGTAAAAGCACCTTCTACTGCTCCTTTCATAATAGGATTTAATCCTTTATATGAGTTCCATAAACCACTAGCAAAATTACCTATACTAGAAAAAAAACTAGGGCCTGTGCCAGCACCTGAAGTAAAGGTGTGTAATCCTGCTCCTGTATAACCTCCAACAGCAGGTGAAATACCTCCAGCACCTATAGCTGTACCAGCACCTGAAGCAAAGGTAGGTAAGGCTGATGCTCCTGTATAACCTCCAACAGCAGGTCCAATACCTCCAGCTAGGGCTGCACCAGTACCTGCTAGGGCTGCACCAGTACCTACGGCTGCACCAGTACCAGCTAGACCACCTAGACCAATAACAGCCGGAGCCAGAAATGCAAATGCTTCTGGTAAATGAGTATGAGGATTAAGAGTAACTCCACCACGTAAAGAAGAAAGTCCTCTAGCTTCTTCAGGTGTAACATGCATTAATTCTGTATCACCATATCGTCCTGCTTGTCTTACATTCTCAGCCTGTTCTTCAAGATCAGGTTGTCCTCCTTTATATAAATAAGAAGGTGTAGCAGAAGCAAACTTATTAGAATATTTAGGATCAATAGCCCTATCTAATTCCATATCTTTTTCAGGAGTACGTAACATTTCCATAGCTTCTCTTTTATCTTCAGCATTAGGTATAATTGGTTCATCACCTATCTTCTCACGTAATTCGATTAATCTATCTAAGCTCATGATCTCATTCTCCGTGGATTCATGTAATTCGATTGTGCTATGGTATTATCAGGTATAAATGTATTTGGTGTTTTAGGACTACTAAACATAGGATTATCTAGTTTTGCCATAGGACTAACCAGAGTTTGAATTGTACTTCCTTCCAAATATTTAGGTACACTTATTCCTTGATTTAAGTTTTGTATAAAACTACTTTTATATAAATGATCTATATATTTTGACATTAGTTTAAATCCTGCCATGCTTGTGTAGCTGCTGTACTAACATATCCTTTAAACTTTCCACTACTTACTGAGTAAGCTATATCTCCCTTTTCAGGACGTTTAATACTACCCACCGTTACTACTGCATATATATTTGTAGATGGTTGAGCATCTTGTATTTGATCTCGTGTATTTAATTCATTAAGAAGAGTAGCTCCCCATTGCTGAAATTTATTATAAGCAAAGGTTACTCCCTTCTGAATATCATCTGGAAATATAATTGGAAATTCAGGATATCTAGCCATTATCTCATTCCATCCGGTTGTTTAGACATACGAACTGTTCCCCATTGCCACTTCGTACCTACAGATTCACAGGATACTCTTACTCTCCCTTGCCTTCCTCTTGCTCGTAAATCAACTTTACTTGTATTCTTTGATATTGAAAATGGTCCTTTCTCTACTAATTCTGAATCTGGTTGATCTGGAAAATTCTTAGTCTTAATTGAAAATTTAATTGTTCCATCATTCATAGTTAAATCGGGAATAATACGATCAATAAACATTAACTCATTACCATCATCTATATCAAAATCTGCTGATTCTAAGAAAGAAGTTATTGCTTCACCATTAGCTGTAAAGATATTAACAGGTTCATTATCATATAAATTATTACCACCGACACTTACCCCTGTTGTAATAGTATTTCCAAATACTTCTTTATCAGCAAATGTAGTAAAAATACCACTTCCATATGTCCAATAGTTTTCATCTGGACTCCATATTACATATGAATCACATTCAGTAGAATCTGTGGATGGATACAACCATACTACTTCTTTAAATTCAGAATTAATTCCTGCAAATATTTTATCTTTCTGTGTAATATTTAATCTATCAAATATATATCTACGGACTGTACAATCTAAAGCTCTTACCTGTCCATCAAATATATAGAAGTTATCAAAGCCCATCCACACAGTACGACCATCATAGTCTATTCCTGCATGTGGTGCTATTAGTCCACAATTTGTACCCATCTGTGCAAACTTAAATGTAAATGGAGGACCAGTAAAAGTTTGTAACCATAATGAATTATCTGTCCAGACATTAACAGCATTTCTGGAACGTACTGCACCAACAATTTTTGTACCATCTGTTAATTGTACTTCACCAGAGGTCGAACTAACGGAAGGAACCCAATTTGTATAGTCTTCCTGATTAGACCATCGTACTGTAAGAGGATCAAATGTACCACTTGGAGATGATGTTGTATTAAATGGATTAGAACCTAAAGCAATCAAATGCCGATCATTAGGAGATACTAATATAGAATTAATTGTAGTTGGTGTAGAGTTCGTTGCTCCTGAAACCTTTACTGCTCTTGTAGGAACCGTAGAAACATCTGTATCAAAGAAATAAATTGTTCCTTTTCTACGATTAGCTATTACATCTTCTCCCCAATTATCTAAACTCCACTGTGTAATTTCACTGGAAAACCCAGAAGCACCAGCAGATGTAGGATCACTCCATTCTCTACCTGTTGTACTCTGAGGAAAGATACGTGCAGTCATATTTATATTTGAAGTAACATCTCCTGATGCACTTGCATTTGCCTTAGTTGTAATAATAATTTGTGTACTGGCTACAGAAGTAACTGTGAATAAAGGCCCACCTACACTCACTCCTCCCAAACTTGGTTTACTTAATATTAGATTACCTCCCACAGTAGCAGGAGTTACACTATTACTGGATGGTTTAAAGAAAACAAAATCATTAGCAGCAGCATTATGAGCAGCATTACAGGAAACAGTAACAAGAGGACTTCCTGCATTCGTCGTTATTTTACTTATTCCCACAGAAGTAGGTTCTGTAGCATTAAAGGTAGCAGCACCAAAACCTAAACCCGGAGTAGCATTGGATACTCCTGTAAAGATTGGATAATGTACTGTTGCCTGACCGGAACTGGATTGTGCAGCACTGGCCGTGGCAGATACATCAATGGCAAAAGAATTAGCACCAATTACACTTACTTGAAAAACACTTGTATCAAATATTATATTACCACCTATAGTTACACCTCCACTTGGTCCTGAGACACTGGTAAAGAATACATAATCTCCAGTGGTTCTACCATGACCGGGGGCTGTAACTGTTACTGTAGTTGCCGACAGAGCTACGGTAAAGGCACTTGTAATTGTTACAGATGTAGATACAGGAGTTATATCTACAATTCTATCTCCATCATGCTCATATAACTTCTGTGGTGTACCAAACATTGCTCTCTTTAACTGATCAAAATCTGTCCATGTAATAAGATCACGAGCAGCCCCATCAAATGTAGCCGATACACGAGTATCATATCCACGTAAGTTCTCTGGTTTACCAGCCCTGAATCTTACACGATCTGTATCATACCAAGAACCTTCTTCAGCATACTGAGTAGATTCCCGACGAATGCCTGGAGCAATATTTAATTTTTGAAGTTTAGCATCTGATGACGACATTACCTATCAAAATCCTTTAGTACGACTGCATCAATTGTTGTAGCACTTCTTGCACTATATACCATTATATCTACATCACTAGCTCCTGTACTTAATGTGGGTACAGTGGCTGACACAAATTGCCATGCAGTATTATAGCTTAATGTTCTACTGCCTGTACTATCCTGTATAAAATAATTATTTCCACCTTGTCCTACTGTGCAATTAGCAGGAGCTTTAAGAGTTCTATTTCCTGCAAGAGTTACAAGAAAGTTATTTCCTTTAGCAAAGTTTACACTTATACAAGCAGCATCGGTTACAGTTACAATTGGATTATATATTCTTGCCGAAGCTGAAACTACGAATGATCCATGATTTAAAGTCATACCACCACTTGTAAATGTTAAAGCTCCCAAGAATGTTTTAGTTCCCATTAAAGTAGTATTAACTGTAACTGACGTTCTTAGATATCTAATATCAGC
>VTLG01011336.1_pt1 | contig 25287 bp, 39 predicted proteins | sample 4694571 | NCBI WGS metagenome assembly VTLG01 (sample SAMN12604809, study PRJNA352737) | marine metagenome | biome: ENVO:00000447; feature: ENVO:00000209|ENVO:00000569|ENVO:01000036; material: ENVO:00002151; isolation source: viral sequences binned using virsorter ...
TTTTAATAGATATGAAATGGCAAGGTGTTCGTTTAGATTTAGATAAAGCACATAAAATTAAAAAAGATATTGAAAAGGAAGAGAAGAAATTATTATTAGATCTTAAAAAAGAAATAGGATTTGAAGTCGAAGTATTTGCTCCAACATCTGTTGCTAAAGCATTCGATAAGAAAAAAATAAAATATAATAAAACACCAACTGGGCTTCCTAGCTTTGATAAGAATTTTTTAGCGTCATTAAAAGATCCTTTTTCACAAAAGATAGTTCAGGCACGAGAGCTCTATAAAGCAAGGTCAACTTTTATTGATTCACTATTAAAACATGAACATAATGGCAGAATACATGGAGAAATTAACCAATTAAAATCGGACCAAGGTGGTACTATTACAGGTCGTTTGAGCATGTCAAATCCAAATTTACAGCAAATTCCTTCCCGAAATGAAAAAATTGGTCCTCTTATAAGACAATTATTTATTCCAGAAGAAGGATGTACCTGGGGGAGTTTTGATTATTCACAACAGGAACCACGCCTTGTTGTTCATTTTGCAGCTTTAACCCACGGCGGTTTAGATGGTGCAGAAGAATTTGTTGATGCCTATAATAACAATGCAGAAACAGACTTTCATCAAATAGCAGGAGACATGGCAGGAATAGAGAGACGTGTAGCAAAGACCATGAACCTCGGATTGTTTTATGGAATGGGTCAAAAGAAGTTAGGAAGTCAATTAGGATTAGGAGAAGAAGATACAAAAGAATTATTTGATACTTATCATTCTCGTGTTCCTTTTGTTAAACAGTTAATGGGTTTAGCAATGAAAACAGCAAATGATAATGGCCAGGTGAGAACTATTCTTGGTCGTATATGTCATTTTGATTTATGGGAACCAACAAGATGGGGTGTTCATAAACCTTTACCAAGAGAAGATGCAGTAAGAAAATACGGGTCAAGTTTAAAAAGAGGTTTTATATACAAAGCATTAAATAAATTAATTCAAGGTAGTGCAGCTGATCAAACGAAAAAGGCAATGATAGAAGTTCACAAGGCTGGTATTATTCCTCATGTTCAAGTGCATGATGAATTAAATGTTTCAATAAAAGATGATGCAATGTGTGATCAAATAAAAGATATAATGGAACATTGTGTAAAACTAGAAGTACCAAGCAAGGTAGACGCAAAGGAAGGAAAGTCATGGGGAGCGATAAAGAAATAGAAATGATAATGACAAAGTGTCCTCTTTGTGAGGAGACAATGTTTCCTAAGAAAACTGATGTTGGAAATAATGTCTATAAATGCACGGAATGTGGTGGTTTTATAGAGATTGAAGAACAAGAAGAAAAAACAGTTGTTTTTGAGCCTGAAATAGATTTAGACCCAACTATTCATTAATTTTACTTGATTTTCCCATTTAATTGCTATAAAAAATAATCGAGAAAAATGAATTTTTTATTGGTATTTGCTATTACTCTCCTTTGTTGGAAACCAATACTATTCATTATTATAGTAATAATTATCCTATTAGGAGGAATATGACAGACATAACAAAATATAAATCCGTTGCAGTAAAATTACCTGTGTGGAACAAATTACAATCGTTTGCACAGCAAGATTTACGATCGGTCGGTAAAGTTATTGAATGGCTTACTGATAAAGAAGATAAGACACGAAAAAAAAGAAAAGTTAAAAATGGTGGGGCTCATGCCTGAAGATAAGTATGAGAGAAAAGATTATGAAATTGTTGTTAGGCAAGTAAATACAATTACCTATAAAGTCAGTGATTTTAGTGAATCTTTAGCTGCTTATCAAGTCCAGGAGATGGTTGAAAATAGAAATTGGGATGAATTATTAAAATATTCCCCAAAAAGCTCTAAATTTAAGCCAATTCCACCCTTTTCTTTACCAATTATAAGATGGGGTGTAAAAGAAGATGTTTTAAGATCTAATCCTTTTAAAAAATCTAAATCATCCTAAATACTTGCAATTTTATATAAAAAACTGTATTTTGGGTACATCTGAAGATCCGCTAAAACTTCAGATTTTACATCAATGGGATGAGATGTCCGACACCTGGACATTCTCCTTACCCTTCTCGGATAGGAAATGGTGTGACAGCCCGGAGAGACGGGCTTCCAGGGAGGTTTAACTTGGACGAAAAAATATTAAATACTAGAAAGACATTACTTGACATTATTGTTGACGATAAAAAAATTATTAAAAGTAAAGAAGAGAAATTAAAAACTCTTGATACTTTTAAACGTATATGGTCGGCAACTGATGATAAAAAAACACGTAAAGAAACTTTTAAACTGTTGGGAAAAAGTACTCTTGCTATATCAAAATGACCTTGTATGAACATATTGAATGGGTAAAGGACATTAATGATGTTCACCCTAAGTATCCTGAAAAAGGAATACAAGCTCTCAAGCATGTTTTCTATAAAGACGGAAGTGATCAAAAATATTCTTTTGAAGAATGGAATGTTATTGTAGCGGAAGGTGAAAAAAAGTTTGAAGAAAAACAAAAATTAATTAATACATTAAAAAAATTAGGAGGAGATAATGAATAATATAGTTGCACCTGCTTTAATAAAAGCATTGCACAAGAAATACGATGCTGAGATAGAAGTTGCTTTTGCTGAGTGTGTTGTTTATTTAAGCAACGCTGCAGGAATAGGTGAGCATCCTGAAATTGTCGTTGAGATTGATAAAAAAATACAAACGATGCATGATGCTATTGGTAAAAAAGAAATTTTAGATACATATTTTAAAACGAAATCAGCGAAAGAAAAAGATGACAGCAAACCAACAAGTTAGCTACGATATTTATCAGCCCTTTGGTCCTAGTGTGATGAAAGCATCTGTTCCACAAGTGGCTATTGATCTTGTTAATAAAATTTCTGATGATATTTTAAAAGACAAGAAAAAACGTCAAGAATTAGATTGGCATGATAATTTAGCAGGAAATGTTAAATATGAAATTGCTCTTCCTCTACATGAAATTTCTAGCATGGAACAACTTTTAAGTAGACTTGCAAGTGAATATATAATGAAGACAGTTAAAGATCAAGTTGACCTAGAAAAAACAGATATGTCATACAGAGCATGGGTTGTTAGTCAATACGCGGGTGATTTTAATCCTATTCATATTCATGATGCTAATCTTTCTGGTGTTTGTTTCCTCAGGTTGCCTCCCGGCTATGAGGAGGAGTATCGACGTGAGGATCATCATCCAACTGTTGGTTGTTTGGAGTTCCTCGGGTCGATGCCCAATCATTTTGCTAATCATTCATATTTAGTAAAACCACAAATAGGCGATCTTTATTTATTTCCAAGTCACCTGGCGCACCAAGTGTATCCGTTTCGATCGAAAGGAGAGAGACGATCAATGTCTTTTAATATTCATTTAAAGTCCAAGGAACCAGGGAAACCTGTTGGTAAAGGAGTTGATGTTTAGTGGCACGTACGGGAAGACACGCCGTTGGTCACGGTAGAAGAAAAATTGGTAGTCGTAAGCGTAAAAGACGATCGGCTAAATATAAAAATAAAAAATCACGAAGGAGAAAAAAGAAATGAGTGAAATACTTATATTAACATCCTTGGGAATAATTATTGCTTTACTTGGTTTTATTGCGCTGATGGTCTATGCTATTGGCGAAAGAATGTCTCAGAAATAAAAATGGGTAAATGCAGTTGCGGGAGGTCGCCAACAGGACTATGTATAGGTTGGCACGCTTTGACAAAAGAAGAGTATGAAAAGAAAAAGAAATTTACAGTTATTCATACGAAAAAATTCTCTTGCGCCAATGACCATCCGATTGTGTGGTACACGGTGGATGATGAGAACAAGGCAGTATGTGAATATTGCTATACGAAATTTTTATATGAGCCAAAAGAAGACTTTCATACCAAGATGTTAGAGGAAAAAGAGCTATTAGACGTATCCATGAAGGAATCTTTTCGTCAACGAGACGAGAGAATAAAGAAAGAAAAGACCCGATCAGAAGAAATGCAGGACGAATTAGAACCTATTGAATCCTAATAAAAAAATTAGGACCTGTATTCTCTTCTGCTAAATAAGTCAGGATAATGCTCAAATAAGTAGTTGACTGTATCTTTTACTTTGTACGTGTAGAACGGATCAACGGCAAACGGAGCAAGTGTGTTTATTAAGTCATTAATATTTACTTCGTTTACTAATGCTTGTTTTAATCGTAGCTCTCTATATTCTTGAAAGTGAGATCCTTTTGATAGTATTCTAATATAATCAGAAGTGCTTTCACATCGTCTTCCATATACTTTTAAGATAACCTCACTTTTAAGTGATTTAACGTGAGGCTCTGTTCTATCTGTTTGAATAATGCCGTAGAAGTTATTAGCTTCTGTTGCAAACCTTGATCGTCCCCAGTCTGATTCCAATGCTGCCTGCGCCACGCTTATGATAACGACAACTCGTTGTTGTGGGGGTAAATAGGCATTAATTTCCGCCGTACATTCAGCTATACCAAGGACAAATTCATCCTGGTTCCTGTATTCAAAGTCGAATCCCTGAATAAATGAGAAACAAGAAAGAAATAAAACGGCACAAAGATCTTTAATCATGCACTACAGGTGATACATTCCTCTTCAACAGTATCTAATGGGGGTGGATTTTTTGGAAACATATGTTTTTTTGGTTTTTGCAGCTTATTTAATTGCATCTCTAAATTAGCAATTGTATGTAAATTTTCTAGTTGTTGTCTCTCTAGTTGTTGAATAGTTTCTTGGCAATTACAAGTGCCACAGCTGCAGTCAGTCATATCGTCTCCTTTATTAAGTGTGAAAAATATTCCACCTTACACCCTTCTTTCAAATGGGATCAAGTATTATTTTGATGACATGACGCTTATCATCCACTTTTTAAGATTGCTTCGCATCAAAAGTTCTGTCGTAAAGTTCGCATAAGCATTAACAAGGTTTTCTTCTAGCGCTCCTTCCAAATGATACTGGTAATGACATAGATGAAAGAGCTCATGTACAAGAAGATTGAGGGATACCTCATTGTGCATGTTCATAATGCTCTCATCCAAGTTAATTGTTAACGGAGGTTTAGAATGAAATGATCCTTGTTGTTCTGCTATTTCGTATGACGCGTCGTGGCTTAATAGACGTAAATGGACTTTGAACGGTCCTATCTCAACGTATTGTGGTAGCTTTTCTTTCTTCACCAATTCTTTATTATATCATAACATTCTTCTAGGGAAGTCTTTTTTTGCTTGGTCCTAGAGTATTTGGTCTTGTCAGATGTGGTCTGTTTCCTGTACCGCGGCTCCCGGAGCTGCTTGGCAATGGGATTTGGTCGTTTTTTATAGTTAATTTTGTACATATAGTTGCATAGAAATTATTTTATTTTTTCTTTTATCATTTTTTTCTTAAAATGAGGTAACTCAGGTAACTTTCGTCTTAACATACTGAATTATATACATTTTATCGGTTACTTATCGGTTACTTCTCATGTTTTATATAAGTAACTAAAGTAACCACTTTACACTTTTACTACAAGCCCCGTACAAAAAATAATAGAAAATATATTATATTAATATATATTATATACAACTATATGCAGAAACGAGAATTGAAAGATGCTATCAAAGAGATGTCTAATAATCTCTCTGAGAGAATAATGGTCTTAGTCCAGGAGTTGATAGCCAAAGATAAGAAAAGTGATGGGGATTTTTTAGAGAGAAATAGATTTGATAATGAGTTTGATTTGCCACGTTCATTATTTCATTCTATACTAAAGAAAATGGTAATGGAATTTTCTGTTGAAAATAAAAATGTTGAGAATATTATAAAAAGAATAGAACAATATCTTGGTGTTAAAGAAGATGTACAAGCTAAATATGATGAACGCAAAGGATGGATTTTAAAAGATGTCGAACGGAAAGGGAATGGGGAACCAGAAGAAGTTAACCCCAAAGCAGATTAAATTTGCCTTATTAATAGTTACTAAAGGAGACCGTATGACTGCGGCTGACTGTGCTATTGAGGCAGGATATTCTGAAAAAGCTGCTAATCAAATTGCTTCTAATTTACAAAGCCCTAAGATGTTTCCTCTTGTTGTCGAGGAAATAGATAGACTTAGAAAAGAATGGCAAGAAAAATATAAAGTAAGTTATTCAAGACACATTAAACGACTTGATGACTTATCTAGAGGAGCTGAATCTGCTAGTAATTGGAACGCGGCGGTCGCTGCTGAGAAAGCCAGGGGCCAGGCAGCAGGATTATATATTGATAGAAAAGAAATACTTACAGGATCTATAGATCAGCTATCTAAGGCTGAAGTAGAGGAAAAACTCAAAGAAATTGAGAAACAATTTAGTATTAATGCTGAAGATGTGACGGTAATTGAGGAAAAACTAGAAACAACTCCTCCAACAGTTACTCTTGACAATAAGGATAAATAGTATAATTATGGGATAATAATTAAAAGGAGCAAGAAATGAGAATGAGAGAAAGTCTTTACAATAGATTAGTTAAATTAAAAAAGAAGTTAGGAAAGACTGCTTTACGTTTTCCAAATACAGATAAGGAAAAAATTACACGAAAGAATTATGATCGTGTAACTTTTATTTTAATGAGAAGATATGATTATGGTATTGATGATGCTCTAGATGCTTATCGTCGTCAAGATCAAATTGATGAAATAGCAGATGTGCAGAGGAGGTCTTAATGCATATTCATAATAATTCAGAAAGTGTATATAAAGATAGTGTTCGTGTTAGAACATATAACCAGGCAAATAAAATATTTTCTGATCAGCCTAAGAAAAAATTATATCATTATCATTCAGGTAATCTTGCTAATGACAGGGAGCTTAGAAAAGCTCGTGGTAATCATGATTTAGAGAAAATTAGTAAACTATTTTATAAAATGGCAGAAACAGGAAACTGTGAGTTATTTCAAAAAACAATAGATGGTGTTTGCCATTATTTTTGTAGGTATTGATGATTAAAAGATTGTTTAAAAAATACTTAATTAAATTACTATTGTCTGATAAAGAGGTAAGACGGTTATTAAAAGAAATTGTTTTAACAAGTATAGAAAGAAAGAAATGAATATATTTTTTTTAGATAAAAATCCAATTAAAGCTGCTCGTAAGCAATGTGATAAACATGTTGTTAAAATGGTTCTGGAAACAGCACAAATGTTATCTACAGTTGCAAGAAAACACAAGAAAGATTTAGGATACAAATCAGCTTACCCTAACCATCCTATGACTTTGTGGGTTGGTGATAATTTACATAATTATGTTTGGACTGTTGAGCATGGCAAAGCTCTTGCAAAAGAATATACTTTACGATTTGGTAAAATACATAAATCAGAATTAGTAATAAACAAGTTAGATGTTTTTTCGGGTGATTCAACACAAATGACTACACCACCTTTATGTATGCCCGATGAATTTAAACAAGATGATTTTGTAAAAGCATACAAAGGATATTACAAAGCTAAATTACTGTCTTGGAAAATTCCTCCACGCTGGCGTTTAAGTGAGTTAGATGGAATTACTGTATGAAATTAAAACACTTGGATTTATTTAGTGGTATTGGTGGATTTAGTCTTGGACTTGAAGCTACGGGTGGATTTGAAACGGTGGCATTTTGTGACATTGAAGAATTTCCAAGAAAAGTGCTGCAAAAGCATTGGCCAGGTGTTAAACAATACGAAGATATAAAGGAGCTGAATTATGAAAAACTTAAAACAGATGGACTTCTTCCCATCGACATCATTACAGGAGGATACCCTTGCCAACCTTTCTCCGTCGCAGGTAGAAAAAAAGGTGAAAAAGATCCGCGACATCTCTGGCCAGAGTATTTTAGACTTATCAAAGAGCTCAGGCCAACTTGGGTTATTGGAGAAAATGTTAGTGGACACATTAAACTTGGTCTCGACACCGTACTCGAGAACTTGGAGAGTGAAGGTTACTCCGTCAGGACGTTTAGTATTTCAGCTGCGAGCATCGGTGCCAACCACCAAAGAGAAAGAATCTGGATTGTGGCAAACACCAACAGCAGTGGGAATAAAGGAAAGAAGTCCCGAAGCATTGGAAAGGAAAATGAAAAAGAGAAAAGAGATAGGCAGGTCAACAGTACCACCAGGTTCCCTGATGGAACAGATTCAATTGTCACCAAACAGAAATCAGAAACCGAAGTGGAATATGTGGTCAACTCCAACAACATTCGATCGTTACAACATACAGAAGCCACGGAAGAAACATCCAGGAGGAGGACAGAAACCACCTCTTTGTCAGCAGGTAATGTGGAGAACACCAGACGCTCATTGCGACAGGGGTCCGAGTTCCGAGGAGAGAATGAAAATGAAATTAGACAAGGGAATGCCAATATCTCTGAACGATCAAGTAAAGCATCCGAATTTGATGTGGCCAACACCGAGGGCAAATACAATAGTGAACAAGAAGGAAAGATTAAGTCCGGAGGGAAGATTATCGAAGGACGGGAAACAGAGATTTGGTCTGAATCTACAGGACGCAGTAACACTTTGGCCAACACCGAAAACATCGGATCAGTATCAAGCCTACATGAAAAAGAACGAGAAGGGAATTCCTCACGATGTAGCAAAGGGGAATTTAAGGGGAACAGTAATGTGGCCAACACCAAGAGCAGCCAGAGGAATGGCAATGAGATTAACAGAGAACATAGCGAACCTGAGACACAAGAGGAACTTGGAATCGGAAGTAGCATATCAAGAACACAAGGCGGAAGCCCCTGGGAAGGGTGGTGGGACATTGAACCCGACGTGGGTAGAGTGGCTCATGGGGTACCCGTTAGGGCACACCGACTTAAAGGATTAGGGAATAGTCTTGTTCCTACTATTCCCTTTTACATAGGGACAATAATATTGGAGGTTATGAAAGATGACGGATAGTGAAATTATAGCTGCCATGCCAGAGATACTACCATTGACATATGCAGAGACTCAATTTGATCGACGTGTTAATAATTTGATTTATGCATATAACAATGCACAGCATCTAGGCATGAAGTGTATGTGGAAAGAAAAGGTCTTAGAATTATCAAAAAATATTACAAATGACAGCGAAACCAGAGACAAAATTTTGGAAAAAACTTAAATCTTTGACTCCTGAAATACATTGGACACGTATAGAATCGACGAGTTCACCAGGAGTGCCTGATTTACATGGAATTTATCCTACTGATTGGGGATATTCTATTAGTTTTTGGGTTGAGTTGAAATGTAGTGAGATGAAAAAGGTTAGGCTGACGCCACGTCAAATATCGTGGAATTTGAGCTATAATAATAAAGGAGGTAATAATTTTATCTTGGTTCAGAACCTCTCTAATAGAGCTATCTATATATATTCAGGATCCGCGGTTAAGGAACTCTCCATCAAGGGACTAGACCATTCTCCATTGGCCACGATCCAGGCACCGTGGGACGCGAACCTGCTGAAGTGCATGCTGCATCCCAGGTCCCAGGAGAAGTAACGGTATGTAACGGTTTTACCAGTCGGGCAAGGAGAGATTTCCAAAGGTGCAAGCAACATCTTGACATAGTCGCAGGTGGTTCGGGATCTCCATTGCTCTTTATCATAGCCCGTTAAATCACCATTTGCTGAGAACCTGGTGTCTCGCTCACACCAGGTTCTCCATTGCAATCTCCATTGCCCGATGTCCACGGATCGTGGGCTATGAAGGTGAGATCCAGGAGCTGGCAGCGCACCAGGGAGATGCCTCTTGACATCAGCTGCATTATCCCATATAAATGGGTAAAGGAGAAAGATATGAAAAAATATACGGTTATACAAACATATACAGCTCAAGACATTTGGAAAAATGTTGAAGCTGAATCCGAAGAAGAAGCAATACTCAAGATAGGTGAGCTGTCTGTTGATGAACAAAATCATGAGGATACTGAAACAGAGGTCAAAGAGGAGAATGATTAGTTTTATTCTCCATTCAGCTGCATCCCTGGCGTTCATCTTGATGGTCGTCATGATACGTTGGCCCCGGGCTCGGTTTCCATTGTTCCTGCTATTCATTTGCATAGCCCTTTCCTACCAGTAAGTTCTCCATTGGAAGCTCCATCGTGGATCTCGGGACAGATGTAGGACTAATGGTGCAGCGTCCCTCTGCAGCTGGTGAGATCCGGAAGGATTACTGTGGAAGAAAGAGGTTGACATCCTAGATAAATGGGAATATATAGAAATGAGACTGGTTGACTATTAATGAAAACGATTAAGTTCGGCTACAGGATATGGGTCAATAATTAAGTTCCTGTCCCAATGAATTGACATTGAGGGTATAAAACACATCCAGTCTCCATTGCCAAATTCCCCAAAGATTGAGTAGCTTATCAGGAGCCGTGATCCGGCATCCCTGTGCAGGAAGCTCCATTACCTCTCCATTGTCGAAAAATGGCTGATTTCCCATGAAGATGAATCGGATGATCCTTCCAGGCAGCGTGATCCACGGGAAGTTCTCCATTGAAAAAGGGCAGAAAGGTTGGGTTTTATGAAGCAGTCTTACCTGATCCGGACCCGGTAACCAAGATGGCAGGATCTCCATTGGGGGAAAAATGGCTGATTTTGTGGGGTTTTGTAGGCTATGGAGCTAGCAGCGCACCAGGAAGTTCTTCTGTGATACGCTCTTGACAATGGGATATAATGGGACTATATCTACATTATAGAAAGGAACAACATGGCTGATAGAGAAAAAAGATGCAAGGACCTGGTAGCAGGTGAATGGAAAGACAGGCAAAAGGATTTGCAAAAAGAAGATTTCGACGGGCTCTGCTTTGATTACGTGGAGGCTAATACATTTGACGACCAGAAGGAAGGGTATTGGCGCTGGCAGTTTTCCTGGGGTGGACCAGGTGATGAGCTCCGTGCATATGTTAACCGGGACGACTCCATCCATCGGCTCGAGTACTGGTACCTAGACTGGTTCGACGGTGCGAAGGTGAACGTAGCTGCAGAGCATGATGCTTGGAGTCGAATGCAGGAGATGATTAACTCCACTGCGCCGGGAATGGTGGCCAATGGATAAGTTTTTAGTTATTGCGGGGCTGCTGCTGTTGTGGAAGCCCTTGCTGTTTATTGTTATTCTTTCAGTTATACTATAGATCTGCATCACCTCCATCGGGCTGGATTACTAGGGGTTTACTATGTATACAGTCTTCCCGGGATCATCCAGGAGAGTGAGTGATGCCAACCAGTTTCATCTCGTGATGTAATGTCAAGGGCGCTTGCGGAAGCGCCCTTTTCCATTTCTCCATTCGGGGAAAATACTACGAATTTGCTAGGTAATGAGGCTACAGGAGCACTGTACCAGGGAGGAAGATGCCGTAGCTTCGTGTTTCATTTTTCCCCGTTTTCCCACAACTATTAATATATTTACTCTTTCTTTCAGTCAGGTTTATGCTTCAGAATTAGCTCCATTCTTCTCCATTTCGTGATTTTTGGCAGATTTCCCATGATGTGAGGTCGAAGGATCACGCTGGCAGCGCAGGGGATCATACCAGTCTGGAAGTATTTGTAATACTTTAAATTATCTGTGGATAAGTGCTATTGACATTATCCCATATTTATGGTAAAAGACATAGTCTTTTATTTTAAGGCAGAAAGGAGAAATAATGGCAAAGAAAGTAGAATCAATAATTGACGATTTAGCAAGATTAACTCTTTGTGCTAAAATGGTACAAGAGCAAATTGACCTAAAACGAAAGATATTAAAAGAAAGACTTTCAAAAAATCCTAAGACTAAGAAGCATATCTTCTTAGGCAAGGAATGGTCTATTATGGCTATCTATCGTACAAGTAAAAGATTAGATAGTGAGAAACTACGACAAGCTATTGGTGAAAAGAAGTATGATGCTTATAAAACTAAAGTTGTTCGTAGTGTCGAATTTAAACCTGTGCCGAATGAAATAGAAAAAGAGCCACGACTTACTAAAGACGTGGTTGATAGTTCTGTTTTATCATTAGTAAATAGACAGGTAGCTTAATTAAGTTAGGGGGATTCAATTCCCCCTATTTCTCCATTACTCCATCAGCTAACGAATTGTAGGGTTTAGGTAAGTATAAAAGGATGGACCTGGTAACCTCCTGAAGTTCCATTGTTCCATCAGCTAACGAATTGTAGGGTTTATAAGGGTATTTAACCGATAGCAGCTAGTGAAGCAGGACTGCCGTGCCGAAGTTCCATTACTGCATTAGTTCAAGATTCGTGGGGTTAGGTAGATATAACAAGGACCTGGAACGGGTTCCTGGTTTTGGATTGCAGGTGTTGATAGAGTAAGAATGAATGATAAAAAAGATTGTCGTACATGTACTATTTGTTTGACTTGTGAATAACTTTCCTATATCCATGGGATAATCATTTAACAAAGGAGATACAAATGCCAAATGATTTAACTGTTGCTGATGTACAGCAATTAATAAGACAGGAGTTTGAAAATAAACTCGAAGAGGTAAAAAGAAATCAACCTGTCATTACTACTAATGGCACACAAACAGCAATCGACTATCGTGCTGTTTGTGATTTTATGAGTGGTCAAATCTTTGACTTTTGTGTAACAAGTGATAACCAAGAAGTTAGACAATTTGGTCGTGACTTGTGTCAACAACTAGCAGAACGATTTAATATTCCTAATAGGTGGAATGTTTAAGAGTTGGTAGTATCTCTACCTCGAAGCCCGAAGGCACAACCTTCGGGCTTTTTTTTCGTTTGAAACATTTCCTTTAGAACTAAAACCACTAGATATTGGGTCCTGGAGATAGGGCTACCCCCTAAATGTAGTATGTGACTCTCGTCAGGGGGGTTTCATGCAAGTTGAAGACAGTCAGTCTTTATGCTATAAACTTCCAATGGAATCTATTGAAGTATTGACAAGTGATGAAGCTAAATTACTTGCAAAAAAATTAAAAATAAAAAAATTAGAATTTGATGTTCAGGAGCAGTCACAAACGCATTTTCTTCCTTTTGTCAGAAACGTATGGCCAGAATTCAAGGAAGGGAGTCATCATAAAATAATTTCTAAAAAATTTGAAGATATTGCGAATGGAAAGCTAAAGCGTTTAATCGTGAATATGCCACCAAGACACACAAAATCTGAGTTTGCTTCTTTCTTGTTCCCCGCGTGGTTCGTGGGCCGTAATCCAAAAGCCAAAATCATGCAGACCACGCACACCGGAGAACTTGCTATTCGTTTTGGTAGAAAGGTGCGTAACTTAATGGACTCCAACGAATATAAAAAAATTTTTCCAAAATCTTATTTACAACCAGATAGTATGGCAGCGGGTCGTTGGGAGACGGCACAAGGAGGAGAATACTTTGCTGCAGGTACAGGAGGTGCCGTAACAGGTCGTGGTGCAGATCTACTCATTATTGATGATCCCCATTCCGAGCAAGATGCCCTGAGTGAAACAGCATTGGATAATGCTTATGAATGGTATACCTCCGGACCACGGCAACGTCTGCAACCGGGTGGTGCTATTGTTATTGTTATGACAAGGTGGTCGGTTAAAGATCTAACAGGCATGCTCATGAAAGCACAAGCAGAACCAAAAGCGGATCAATGGGAAGTAATAGAATTTCCTGCCATCATGCCAAGCGGTAAACCTGTATGGCCAGGATTTTGGAGCTTTAAAGAACTAGAAGGTGTTAAAGCATCTTTGTCAGCTAGTAAATGGAATGCGCAGTGGCAACAGTCCCCCGTCTCACAGGAAGGGGCAATCATTAAGAAGGAATGGTGGAAAATATGGAAAGAAAAAACAATTCCAGAATTAAGTCACATTATTCAATCCTATGATACGGCGTTCTCTAAAAAGGAAACAGCCGACTATTCAGCGATTACAACGTGGGGTGTCTTTTTCCCCAAGCAACACGGTAGCCCTCATTTGATTTTGATGGATGCAAAGCGTGGTAGGTGGGAGTTTCCCGACTTGAAACGCAAGGCTCTTAGAGAATATAAGTACTGGGAACCAGAGACTGTCATTATTGAGGCAAAGGCATCAGGACTGCCGTTAACACATGAGCTGCGGCAAATAGGTATTCCTGTTGTCAATTTCACGCCGAGTAAGGGTAGTGATAAGCATGTACGTATAAATTCTGTTGCGCCAATCTTTGAATCTGGTATGATATGGACTCCTGATGAAAGGTGGGCAGAGGACGTTATCGAGGAATGTGCAGCATTTCCTTATGGCGATCACGATGATTTGGTGGACAGTATGACACAGGCAGTAATGCGATTTAGACAAGGCAACTTCGTTCGTCTTGCTACAGACTATGTTGAAGATAAATCCCCTAAACGTAAAAGGGAGTATTACTAATGGTAGATCCTAATAGTAGACTGGCGGGATTCCTGCAACCCGTTCGCGGTTATGCCACCGGTGATGAGGTCATAAGACCTAAAATCACTGTTGAATTTGGTGAACATGAAGAACCTACTTCCACAACCAATGTCGGCATGCTCAAGACAATGGAGCCGATGCAGTCATGGATTGAAGAGAATATAGGAGAAGACAAAGAGGTTCTCGGATCACGGACCTTACATACATTAGGAAAAGAAAAATTATTCACCGCTCCAAGTTCAGGATTTGGTCAAGAATACGCCGCGGAAAATATACCTGTACTCAAAGACATGGACCCCTTGTCAAGAGGCATATACAATACTCTAGCACCGTACGGAGAAAAACTTTTTGATGTTCTTGATACATTTATTCGTTTACCGGGAGCAGGAGCTGCGGACATTGCACAGGCGGCGGGAGTTGAGGAAAAGGACGTTAATGAAATACAGTCCCTTATCAACACAGGAGTGGCACTTGCCGTTCCAACTGCACGTATGCAACCCGGTGCAGCGACACAAGTAATAAATAACATTTCTAAAGCAGGGAAGGTAATTAAAACGGAGGCGAAATGGCTTCCTGAATATATTAGTGGGGAAGCGAAACTTCCTTTCTTAAAACAGCCAGAGACGGCATCAGTCGGTGCTGGAAGAGTATCTAATCTTGATAAATATCTACAGACTGTAAAGACAGAACAGGGACGAAATACCCTTTCCACTATCGTCAACACCATCAAGGAAAATTTCAATAAACCACTTTCTAGGGACATTAATCCTTTTGACGTTTCACGTGCCCAAAGGGACACTTGGACAAAAGCTATTATTGACAATAATCTTGTTGATAAGAAAACAATGAATAATTGGTTAAAATGGAATAAGGATAGGCAGACTGGCAGACCAGCTAGTGAGTATGACAAGAAAGTAGCGACCATATCAAATAAATTCAATCAGCTTATGGAAGGGGCAAAGGACAAAAATGATCCTTATGTAAGACTTGAAAATATGCAAAAAGCATACGCGGAATTTGAAGGATTGGATAAAGTTACAAGGGGAGAAAAAAACGCATGGAATCGTTTTATTAGAACACACAATGAATTAAATCCCAATAACAAAGTTCTTGGGTCTGAAAGTCAAATAAGATTTTCTTTAAAAAAGGGAAAACCAAATATCGCCGATGTATTTACAGAACATTACAGGGACAACTACGGTCATATTTTAAAAAATGAACCTGGTGTTTCTGTAAATAGATTAGCAAATATTGCAAGTACAAGTCCTTCTTTCAGGTATCTTAATTATATACGAAGAACGGCTCCGGAAAACATAAAAAACGATCCAAAGAAATTTTTTGCCAAATATAATCCAAATGAGTTAAAAAATTCAGGTGATTTTAAAAGGTTTAAACTGCTGGATGACGCAAGGCTAGAGGTTAATGATCTTATTAAACCTATTCTGTTAAAACTTTTTCCAAAGGAAACTAAAGTATCAATGCAGATCGCCCATAAGTTTGAATCAGCGGGAATAAAAAGAGGATATGTTGATCCCGATAAGTTGCTTCAAGGGGGAAGCCCCAAGCATATGTACATGGATATTTCAACCATAAATGCAGTACAGCAAAGACAGAAATGGGAGCCAATGGCAAGGAAAGCTCTTGAAAACTTTAGGGCTACAAAAGATCAAAAATATTATAATGAATTTGTTAGAATCCATGAAGCAATGAAAAAGGCAGGTGTGCAAGGAGAAGCCTACGGATTTCAATTAGGTGAGTCTAGACCTTTTATGACAAGATTTTCTGAACTTTTAACAAGAGCATATGATAGTGGTAAAATTAATCCAGATGATATTGTCATACATCCAGTGACAAAGAAAAAAGTTACCATTGATGACTTGGCCAATGAGGTATATACAAGTATGGAAAAGGCAACTGAAGTTAAAAAACCAAGTGAACGAAGAGTTTTTGGTGTAACAACGACAGGAAGTTTAGGAGAAACAATACCTCTTATGAAAGACGGTGGAATAGTACAATATTTTCAAGATGGCACGGGTGAAGAAGGAGTAACCGCGGACCAAGGACCAATTAGCGGGTTTGATGTTAAACCATTCATTCCCCCTGGAGCACGGATCGATGAAGATCCTCTAACTCTAGGTCAAATTGGAGAAGGGATACAAACAACCGCAGAGACGGCTTGGCCGTACATGGTACCTGGTGTAGGAGAACATTTATCACATAAAGATTACAGGCACTTCTCTTCTGAGGCGGAAAAGGCTTGGGCGGAGGGAGATTATCCAAAGTATGCGGGCATGCTTGCTCTTGGATCAGTAGCCCTTGGTGGCACCATTCCAAACTGGACCGTGGTCGGTGCTGTACCGAACGTGGCTCTTGGTATTTATAAAGGAGCAAAGAAAGCCTTAACATCAACTCCAAAAAAGATTGCGCAGAAACCTGTCGTTGAAATGGAGAAACGTTATATTATTAAAGATGAATCAGGGACTAAAGTTTACCAAACAAAAAGTCCTGATGATGCTGATCAAAAAGTTCTTGTTCTAAAGGATAAGGAAAATAAAAATTTTACTGTCGAAGAAATTAATGTTGCAAAAAAAGTAGAAAAACCAAAAAAGACAAAACAAGAACTTGTTCATATTCCAACAGTAGGAGCAGATGATATTATTGGTGCAGGAAACAATAGACTTTTCTATTCTAAAATGGATCAATTTATGCAGGGAACGAACGGTAATATCCGTGTTAAAACAGGAGCATCGGGAAATGTTGCTGACATTCCAATTAACGAAGTAAAGTTAAGTGCAAAGGAATGGCATGACTCTTTTCGTGCAGCGGGAATTAAAGAAAGTGAATTGGTGGATTCATACATTCGTCAATACCTTAATAAAAAAGGAGTATTTACAAATGGTAAATTTACCAACAATCAACCGATTGCATATGCGGAAATAAAAGAATTACTTGATGGATCACCATCAAAATTTGTTCAAGCATCAAAATATAGTGATGCAGACGGCAATTTAAAATTTGCAGATAGTGGACGATCAGCAGGATACAAAAACGGAACTAGGGAGGAGCACGTTCTGTGGATGGATTCCAAAGATATTCGAGGCGATGTACAATCATTACCATCGAACGTTAGACAATATGAAGGGCATAAGGATATGCGTAAAGTAGAGACTGATGTTAATTTTGGTGTCAATAATAAATTAGAAGGAGAGCCTTACGTTATAGGATGGTCTCTTGTTGATGATAGACCAGGAAAACTGGCTAACGGAAAAAATGTGACCGTAACAACAGCCAATGAAATTCAATCAGACTTCTTGCAAAAAGCGGCATCATTAAAAGCAAACTTAAAAAAGGATTTAAGAAATACTCTTCAAGCAGGGAATACTTCAACAGCAGAGGCAATAAAAAAGAAACTTGATAATATATTCAGACAAATGCCTTTAACATCGGCAGAGATAAAATCATATACAACACAAATAGAACAAGCAAGTAAAGTATTTGATGACGTAGCAAAGATGGATTTAAACATGGTGGACGATGCTGTCATGAAACAATTAGATGATGCCGCAAAACTACGTGATGAAGCACTTGTGAATTTAAATAAATTTATTGATGACATTGATCCAAAAGATTTATTTCCAAATATTCCGTTTAAAGATCAAAAAGACTGGGTATCATCCCTAATTAAAAATGACCTTGCTATTGCTGCAAAGAAACGATTCTACTTTGATGAAAATGGTGTCTTGCAAGTAAATAAAAATGCACCGTCTCATTATTCGGTGGCACCTAGTATTACACAAAAAAAGAGATGGAGTGTTGATACGAATAAAGGAATGAATGTTCCACCTAATATGAGAACATCAAAAGAGCACGGTAAAGCCGTGGCGTATGATTTAGAATATGGGGGTCCAAATGTTACCGATTCATCAGGAAGGCACTTTACAAGTAATGCCGAGGAAACTTTAAGAAAAATATCTAGTGCTAAAAATGCAGAGTTTTCCATAGGAAAAGTAAAACACGGTAATGAAATGGTAGATTCTTTCCTTATTGAACTTACACCAGAGATGTTGACACCGTACGTACAATACTTTAAACATGGAGGTCTGGTGGAAAAAATACCTCAGTATAATCCATTAAAATCTGTCCTTGATGTACTAGGACCAATAGGAGCATACTAATGGCAAGAAAAATTGAAAAAGATTATCCAAACGTTGATAAAGCATTATATGCTAATCCAAGAGATGCGTTTGAAATAGAAGAAGTAGGGCAAACAATAGAGTTCCCTGAAGAACAACAAGAAGGAACAGGACCTCAAGTTATTAACGAAGAAGATGGAGGAGCAACATTAGACTTTAACCCTCAAATGCGTGCCCAAGAAGGTTCATTTGAAGGCAACATAGCGGAATGGCTTGAAGACGGTGTTCTTGATAAAATATCATCTGATCTTCGTTCCAATTTTGAAGATGATAAAAATTCTCGATCAGATTGGGAAAAGGCTTATACAGAAGGACTTGATCTTTTAGGATTTAAATATGAAGAACGTGCTAAACCTTTTACAGGAGCAACGGGTGTTACACATCCATTACTTGCAGAAGCGGTAACACAATTTCAAGCACAATCTTATAAAGAATTACTCCCACCTGGTGGACCTGTTCGAACAGAAATTTTAGGAGATTCAACACCAGAAGTAGAACAACAAGCTGAACGTATTAAAGACTTTATGAATTATCAGGTCACTTGCATTATGCAAGAGTTTGACCCTGAGCTTGATCAAATGTTATTTCACTTACCATTAGCAGGATCAGCTTTTAAAAAAATTTATTATGATGCACAATTAGAGAGAGCTGTATCAAAATTTATTCCAGCCGAAGATTTGATTGTTCCGTATTTTGTTTCTGATTTAGAATCATGCATGCGTATTACACATGTCGTGAAAATGAAAAGAAATGATTTACGTAAGAATCAAGTTTCAGGATTTTATCGTGATGTAGAATTACAACCATCAAAAGTTGATATTTCTGATTCAAAAGATAAACAAGATAATATTCTTGGTGTTGAACAAGTTTCTTTTAGTGAAGAAGAATTTAATCTATTAGAGATGCATGTCGATTTAGACATACCAGGTTTCGAAGATAAAGATGAGACAAATAACCCAACAGGTATTATGTTACCTTATATTGTTACGATCGATGAAGATTCAGGAAAAGTTTTATCAATTTACAGAAACTGGAGACAGGGTGACGGATCAAGGAAAAAGAAACAGTATTTTACACACTACAAGTTCTTGCCTGGTCTTGGTTTTTACGGGTTTGGTCTTATCCACATGCTCGGGGGATTATCAAGAACAGCTACAGCAGCCCTCCGTCAACTTATCGACGCTGGTACGTTGTCCAATCTCCCTGCGGGATTTAAAGCAAGAGGGTTGCGAATTAAAGATGACGACGAAGCCCTCAATCCAGGAGAATGGCGGGATGTAGATGCACCAGGTGGAAACCTGCGTGAATCATTAATGCCACTTCCTTACAAGGAACCAAGTGCAACATTATTTCAATTACTAGGATTTGTTACCGATGCAGGAAGACGTTTTGCAGGAGTAACAGATATGATGATGGGTGAGAATGCAGGTAGCCAACAGCAACCTGTAGGAACAACCATGGCTATTCTAGAGCGAGGCATGAAAGTTATGTCCGCGATCCATAAAAGATTACACTACGCACAAAAAATAGAATTTAAATTATTAGCAAAAGTTTTTTCCGAATACTTGCCTCCCGAGTATCCATATATGGTTGCCAATGGTAATCAAATGGTTAAACAAACGGACTTCGACGATCGTGTCGATGTCATTCCTGTGTCTGATCCAAATATTTTCTCCATGGCACAACGTGTCACACTGGCTCAGACACAGTTACAATTAGCACAATCAAATCCAGAGATGCACAATTTACATGAGGCGTATCGCCGAATGTATGCAGCATTGGGTGTTCAGAATATAGAGAAGGTTCTTCCACCACCTCCTCAGCCTCAGCCGACCGATCCTGCGATCGAGAACGCTGGAACATTGAACGCTCAAAAGCCTGTTGCGTTCCCTGATCAGGATCATTCCGCTCACATCAGGGCGCATCGGGCGTTTATGTCATCGGTATTAGTTAAAACTAATCCTGCGGTCATGTCATTATTACAAGCTCATATAACAGAGCATGTAGGATACATGGCACGTGCAATGGTACAAGAAGAAATGCAACCTGAAATGGATCAACTTATGCAACAATATGGAGGTCAATTACCTCAAGAAGTTCAAGCACAGATTGAAATGCAGATGGAAAGTGCTGTTGCTATTAAGATTGCCGAAATTATTGAGCAAATGGTATCAGAAGAACAAGAAATGTTTGATCAAATGGGTGATGATCCTCTTGTTCAGTTAAAACAACAAGAAATTGACATTAAAAAGAACGAAGCAGAGTTAAAAGCACAGCAAATGGGTGAGAAACAAGCTCTTGAAGAAAAGAAAATGGCACAAAAAGAAGGTCTAGACCGTGAAAAAATGCAATCTCAAGAAGATATTGCTCAATTAAAGGCTAATGTTGCTCTTGATAAAGCAGAAGGAGACAGAAATATGGATAGATCCGAAGCTGCACAAGAAAGATTAATGAAAAAAGAGATGCAAAGGCAGAACATGGCCATTAAAAAGGCACAAATGAACAAACAAAATGCCCAAAGAACTCGAAAATAAGTTAAAAAATCAAATTTCTAATAAAAATTGGAGTAAAGAGAAGAAAAATGCTTATATTTATGGTACATTACGAAAAACAGGATGGAAACCAAAGACACAAATGGCCTTTAAAGGTGGTTTGATAACTAAACCAAGACTAGCAAAGCGAGGTTACTAATGTCCGAAATGATATTAGACGAAATAACCATAAAGGTTATGAAAGAAGCCTATGAAACGGCAAAAAGGCACACAAAAACACCAGATGATAGTATTTTTGTAGCAGGAGCTTTTATTAATGTTGCACGATTGCTTTATGTTGAAGCAATGGGGGAAGATAATGCTATGCATTTTATGAAAAATATTATAGAATGCGCAACTAATGTTGATAGACCAACATATCACTAGGAGGTAATATGCCGAATGTAGGAGGAAAAAAATTTCCTTACACAGCTGCGGGAATGCAGATGGCTAAGGAAGAATCAATGCAAACAGGACAACCTGTTGTTAAAGAATACATGGGTGGTGGACCTGTTCATTACAGTAATGGTGGTAAAGTTATTACCCTAAATAATAAAGAAGAACGCTATACTGTAACTCAAGGACATAAAAATTATAAAAATAAATTTAAATTTGCATAATGAGTACTTGTAAAAATTGCGAACATGGATGCCATTGTTCTAATGGTGGTTCTTGCACATCGTGTGATTGTAAAAATTGCGAACACGAAAATTAATCCCATTTGATAGGAGGAAATATGAATCTAATTAAAGATCTATGGTCACATTTGAAAGAATGGTCAGACTGGAAAATGAAGGACTGGATAAAAGCTGGTATCGTAGCTGTTGTTGTTCTTTTTATTGTCTTTAAGATGACGAGTGGAGCATAATAGATGTTAAACTTATTAATTAAACCCTTGCTCGGCGTTGCTGGGCAAGCGGTTTCTGGCTTCGTAGAAACAAAAAAAGCGAAGGCTCAGTTGAAACTTACAGAAGTTCAGGCAGCAACTAAATTAAAACAAGATCAAATCGCCGGGAAAGTAGCCTGGGAAGCATCAGCCGTTGACCAAATGAAAGGCAGCTGGAAAGACGAATTTGTTTTACTTGCCCTAATGATTCCCGCAATTTGTGCATTCCTGCCTTTTATGCAACCACACATAGAACGTGGGTTTGAAATTTTAAGTGGGCTCCCGGAATATTATCGCCATCTTTTATATTTAGCGTGCAGCGTGTCGCTTGGCGTGAGAGCAGGACCAGCCGCATTAAATATGTTTAAGAAAAAGAAATAGGATATATTTATGAATAAAGATAAATTAACAGAAGAAAAAAAGAAAAAGATAAAGAAAGTATCTAAAGGACTAATTAAAGCATCTAAGTCTCATAAAAAACAGTCTAATGTTTTAAAAAAATTGGTGAAAGATTAATAGGATTTATTATGAATAAAAAATCAGGATTGTATGCAAACATACATGCGAAAAGGGAGAGAATAAAAAAAGGTAGTGGAGAAAAAATGCGTAAAGTAGGTTCTAAAGGATCTCCAACAAAACAAGCCTTTATAAATAGTGCAAAAACAGCAAAAAAATAAATAATGGATGTAATCGATCTCATAGAAGAGTTAAATAAGATAATTAAAACAAAAAGACAGGATATTGCTGACGTTCTCTTGACAGGAGGTGTGGAAAACTATAGTAATTATCAGAATCTTGTGGGACAAATAAAGTCTCTCGATCATATAGAACAAGAAGTGAAAGACTTCTTGCAAAAAAGGAAAATGCATGACAGCAAATAAAGAAAAAGAAATACCTAGCCAGGTATTAAATTTTGATAAAATAAGATCCGAAGAAACTAAACCAATAGACCCTAAAAACTTACCAGCAAAATTACTAGACCGTCTTCCTAAACCAACAGGATGGCGTATTTTAGTATTACCTTATCAAGGTACAGGAAAGACAAAAGGAGGTATTTTATTGGCTGATGAAACAGTCGAAATGCATCAAGTAGCAACTGTATGTGGATACGTTTTACGTATGGGACCTGATGCTTATAAAGATGAAAAAAGATTTGCAGAAGGACCATGGTGTAAAGAAAAAGATTGGGTTATATTTGGAAGATATGCCGGATCTCGTCTTAAAATAGAAGGAGGAGAAATTCGCCTTCTTAATGATGATGAAATTTTAGCAACAATCAGTAATCCTGAAGATATACTGCATTTATTTTAACATGGAGGAACCATGCCCGAAGAGCAAATAAAAGATATACAACAATCAGAACCTGTTGTTGATGTTCCAACGGAAGGTGATCCTGTTGATATTGAACTGAAGGAAGATAAAGCTCCTAAAGAACAACCAACAGAAACAGCACCTGAAGTTGAAGTTAAAACAGATACTGAAAAAGAAGAGCTCGACGATTATAGTGAAAAAGTAAAAGGTCGAATTAATAAATTGACTGGAAAACTTCGTGAAACAGAACGTCGAGAACAAGCATCTTTTGACTATGCAAAACGTGTAGCAGAAGAAAATAAAAAATTAAAAGGACGTTTAAATTCTCTCGATGCAAGTTACATCGATGAATATAAAGCTAGAACAGAAGCTGAAACAGTAAAAGCAAAAACAGAACTGCAAAAAGCTATTGAAGCAGGTGATGTAGAAGCTCAAGTTACTGCTCAAGAAGCTTTATCGAAATTAGCTGTTGACAATCAGCGAGTTTTAGCTACAACTAAAGCTAAGGAACAACAAAACGTTCAAGGAGAGACAGAAGCGGTTAAACAACCTGCTTTTACCCCTCCAAAAAAACCTGATCCTAAGGCGGAAGCCTGGGCAGAAAAGAACTCTTGGTTTGGGACTGATGAAGCAATGACATATGCTAGTTTTGGCATTCATCGCAAATTAGTTGAACAAGAAGGATTTGACGCCAACTCAGATGACTATTATACTGAGATTGATAAAAGGATTAGACAAGAGTTTCCCCACAAATTTAGTGATGGGGGTCAAGTCAACGGAGCTACTAAACCCGTCCAATCTGTAGCCTCTGCTGGTCGATCAACGACCACAAAAACATCCGGACGCAAAACAGTTAGACTAACTCCAAGCCAGGTCCATATCGCCAAAAGACTCGGCGTACCATTGGAGGAATATGCTAAATACGTGAAGGAGTAAGCAATGGAAAAATTAAAATCTAAAAAAGCCTCACGCTCTGAGGACTCTCGTGAAAAACAAAAGAGAACTCAACCTTGGCGCCCGCCATCAAGTTTAGATGCGCCTGAAGCTCCCGAAGGTTTTCAACACCGATGGATAAGAGCAGAAACTTTAGGTTTCGACGACAAAAAGAATATGGCTGGAAGACTTCGTGAAGGATTCGAGCTTGTTCGTGCCGACGAATACCCAAATTTTCCCTCTCCAACGATTGAAAATGGGAAACATGAAGGTGTGATTGGAGTTGGTGGATTAGTGCTCGCTCGTATACCGAATGAAATTGTGAAACAACGCGAGGATTACTTCAAACAGCAAACTGAAGCTCAAGAAGAATCTGTTGATAATAATTTATTCAAGGAGCAGCATCGAAGTATGCCGATTTCTGTCGATAGACAAAGTCGTGTTACTTTTGGTGGTGGTAGTGGTTCCGATAAATAGTTTATCTTTACTCCTATCACTTAACAACTAACTGATTTAGGAGGACTAAACCATGGCAAATAAAGATGCGCCATTTGGTTTTCGCCCAACAAAAATGCTAGGTGGAGCTCCATTTAATGGAAGCCAAACTGAATATGGAATCGAAAGTGGATATAACACAGCTATATTTACTGGAGATGCTGTTGAGTTGCATACTGACGGTACTGTTACCGTTGCTGCAGCTGGACAAACAAACATATTAGGTGTTTTCAACGGATGTTTCTACACGGATTCTACGGGCAAACCAACATACTCAAAGTACTGGCCAGCGTCAACTACAGCATCAGATGCTGTAGCATTCGTCATAGATGATCCTAATGTTTTGTTTGAAGTACAAGAAGATAGTACCGATATTGGAAGCTCATGGCCTGACAATAGAGGAGCAAATGCTAACTTCGTGTCAACCCACAGTGGAAGTACTCAGACAGGTCGTTCCAAACAGGAACTTGACTCGTCTGATATTCAAGCTGCGGCAGCAAACTTTAGAATTGTCGAATTATCCAAAGATCCTGATAACAGTGATACAACAGCAGCTAACTGTAATTTCCT
>VTLG01014817.1_pt1 | contig 25283 bp, 33 predicted proteins | sample 4694571 | NCBI WGS metagenome assembly VTLG01 (sample SAMN12604809, study PRJNA352737) | marine metagenome | biome: ENVO:00000447; feature: ENVO:00000209|ENVO:00000569|ENVO:01000036; material: ENVO:00002151; isolation source: viral sequences binned using virsorter ...
TATCTATAAATGGAAGACCAGTTCCTATATCAGGAGAAGTTAATTCTGCATCTATTACTTTTGGCTTTGCATCTTTAGAACCCATGAAAGTATGCCTAGATACTCCTGCCCATTGAGGCTTATCTGACAATTCTTTACCAAGCCCAATATGAACAGTATCTTCACTTTTTTGCATAGCAGCATACTGTGTAGAACTATTCAATAAAAAACTATTAGCAATTTCATTTTTTAAACCTTTAAAAGAATCTACAACAGTAGGTATTCCTTTAATCCTAGAGAAACCTCCTCCTAAAAAAGATGGCATAGGCATATCAAAATTCATAGAAATAGAATAATAATAATCAATTGTTTCATCTTGAGTTATAGTATATGATATTACAGAACCTTCACCTCCTTCACCCTGCATTACATTTGTCTCTAAAATTTCTCCTATAATATCAAAATTAGAAGGTAATATTGGCTTTAAACTTCTTCTTACAGTATAAGATGTTGGGACAGTTTCTACTTTTTCATTATATTCTATCTCTCCTTCAACCCTATCGGTATAAACAACTTTAGGAGTATCCCATTCTAAAATTAAATTATTTTCAGTTTTAGATATTACTTTAACATTTTTTATTGAATCATATACGCAAAATCCTGCTAAATTATTTGTTTCATTTGAATTTTGAGATGAGAAATATCTTCTATAATTATGCCATTTAACATATTGAAACATATTTGAAGAATAATCTGTGGGTTCAGATACATAAGTCGTCAATATCATAAGTGGAATTATTTTGTCAGAACTAGAAGATATATTTTCATTAAAAGTAGAATATTCATTATCAAAATTCCACCCTTTATTATAATTTAAAACTAAATCCTTATCATCTGTTGTTATAATAGAAATAATTTTATCTGTTATATTCCCCCTATCATATAACACCTGTTGAACACTATTCATTTTCACATAATCTGGCATAATTACTAAGAAAGATAAAGAGTCCTCAGAATCACCTAAATCAATCGTTGATTTAATTATACTATTATATCCATCAGAATTTTCATCAAAATGTCCAGCTATATTACTAGACATATAAATATTTAAAGATTTTTGATATATAATATCATCAGCATAATCTTCATCTTCTTCATTAGAGGGATAATTATCTATAATATAATCTGCTCTTGGGTCTCCTCCAAAATCTACTTGTAATTTAACATTATTCCATACACCAAATTGAGCTTCATAAACTTCATCAACACTATCAGCATATTTAGCCTCTATATAACCATTAATATTAAAATTTAATAATTCTGAATTATAAGTAAACTCATTGCTATCAGTTGATAAAACTAACTTTATTAATCTCAATCTATTCCCATATGCATCCATTTGAGAAGAAATTTCTCCCGTATCATATTCTCTTTCTTTTACTTCGCTAAAACTTTCATTATGTCTGAAATAATTTTCTCCAGTTATATAACCAATATATATTTGAGTTTTGTGCAAAATAGACCAATGCTCTGTTATTTGTTCGTCAGGATTTTCTTGACCTACTGCACTATCTCCAAAAGTAGACATTTGATTTACAGCTATTGAAATCTTACCTGTTATTCCACTTTGGTTTGCAAAATTAGATGTTTCAAATGAATAATTACCATCCCATTCTGGATTTGTATTAAGAGTAGCATCCTCAGGGGAGGTTTGTACCATCATTTCCATATTTTCTGTAGGATTTAAATTTCTTCTCCTAGAATAATCAAAAGTTCTTTCTGATTCTTGAGTTTCAAAAGCATTATTTAATAGTGGATGCACATCTAGCTCATTAAATTTAAATAAATTCCAAGCACTAGTTCCATATGCAGTTCCTTCATATTCAGAATCAGTTGGAGATAATTGTTGAAAATGATTTATATATGTTCCTCCGCCAGCTATATTATAAAAGCATTTCAAATCTTCACTGCCATAAGCCAATCCATTTGCTTGATAAGCATAAAATCCAACTGATTCACTAGCTCTAGGGTCAGTAGCATAATCAAAACCATAAATACGAGGTTTATCTACTATCTCTAGATTTTCTTTCCAATTCCACCATGTTTGATTTTCATCTATAACAAGAGCTTCTTGAGGAAATTTTCCACATATTCCCGCAATAGAACAATGGAATATTTCTTTAGCTGTATCCGAATACTCAAAGAAATCATCTGGAAAAAAATTATAAATATGAGGACCATTACCTTCTTCGCCAGCTCTTAAATTAGGATTTAAATGAGAACAATAATCAAATCTAGACCAATAATTTGTAGTTGCACCACCTCCTGAATTTCCATAATAATCTGGTTTTATAAAACCTTGAGAAAAATCATATCCACATCTTGGTCCAAACCAACTATATACATTAAAAACATCATACTCAGTTTGTTCTTCGTTGGCCCAACCAGCTCCTGGTCCACTGACAGTTGATGCATCAATTCCATCTGATTCAATTTGTTCAATTATACCTGTAGTAACAACACCTCTTGCTACCTCTATATCTGTCCTAGAATGTCCCCAACACCAATCTAAAACTAATTGACTTCTTGAATGAATTCCTGTTTCAGCACTATCAAGCCTGTTGTCTAAACCTTTATATGGCCCCCATTTATCAAAAGCAGAATCATCTCCAAATAAAGCAAAAGTATGACAAATCCTATCCCAAGATTCAGCCCCCTCAGTCCAGTTTGTAGTAGAACCTAAATGGGCTAAGTAATTAAAATTTAAACCATGAGTTTTCCATAATTTTGCAGTTTCCCCACCTCCCGCTTCATCATCAAAATTATATCCAGTAACTGTATCAAAAGGGAAGACAACATCTAATGTGCAATTATCCATAGGATGTGAGTTGGTTTTAGATTTAAGGGCATCCATTATTCTTCCATTTTCAAAATCATTGCTTAATAAAGAACTTTTTTCTGTAGAGCCGAAAAATGGAGCAATAAGCCAATGGTTTTTCCAAGGAGAATATCCTTTTTCTTCACCAGATTTATCATTTAAAGTAGAATTAACAAAATCAAAGTTTTTAACCCAAACATTTTCAAAAATTCCAGATTCATCCATTTTTTCCCATTTTTCCATATATTGTATAACCATATGATATATACCTGGGGTTTTAAAAGAACTTCCTATTTTAGGAACAATAGTATGACCTAAACCATTACAACTACCATCGTCATAAAAAACAACATGTAGACAACCTTTTGGAGTGTGTTGATAAGGGTTTTGCTTTTCTTCATCTTTATAAAATAAAGGAGCCCCTCCTACAAAGGTTTCTGGTTGAGTCTCATCTCTATCGTTTAATGTTCCATATTTAGAAAAAACTGCATCAAATCTAAAATTACTTGTAGTGGGAGAAATTAAAATAAAGTTATCATCTTCAGACTCTGCATTCATTACATTAGCTTCAACCCATTCTCCTGAAGCTTTTTGTTCAAATATTTTTAAGCCAATATTATTATTACTTTCTACTAGTGCTAATGTTTGCCAAGCTCCACTACCATTTAAAGCATCTGGATTATACCAGATTATTTCTTTTTGAGCGTCATTTTTATGAACACTTTCTATATCTATAGAATTTGGTATTGAATTAAACAATTCCACTAACTGTTATCTCCATATATATTATCTATAATAGTTAATACTCCTAATTTTTGACCTTGAATGTCAAGATTAGATAAAGGATTGAAACCAATAATGCATGTCCCAAAATCTTTAGTTTTTATAGTTGTCATGTCAACAGCTCTTAATTCTCTTCCTATATCAATGTTTTTTCTAGAAGGTTCTATTTTTCCCATAGGACTTCTAGTTTCTACATTCCAAGAAAAAGATGCAGAATCTGACTCTATATCCATATCAGATGAACCTGTATTAATTCCTCGATTAAAAACTTTTATTTCATGGATTTGTTTTGCCATATTATATCCTCACTACATTCCCAGTAATCTTCTGGAAGTTCTAAATTATATATTACCATCTATTAATTCTCCCCATAAAGAACATTTGCCCTTTATAATTTGTATTATATGAACTGTAAATAAACCTCTATCAAAATAGTCAACAATAGCAAAAGCATGCGCCCATTTATGCTGCCTTCTACCTAACCATTTATTAGCTTCTTCAGACATATCTTTTAAACACCCTATACTCCAAGCAGATTTAGGTCCATCCATATGTGTTTCACTATCTTGCTGTAAACTATGATGATGCCCATACATAACACTTCCACCTAATTTTTTAATATGAGTAGTAGTATGATGCACTCCTGAAAAGTGATGTCCATGATAATAAGCTAATTTACCTATTTTAAGGAGCTTTCCTCCTGGATAGTATGTATAACCCCTATCTTCTAATTTTACAGCGTTTTTGAAGCTATATTGGGGCAAATATGGATGTTCTGATACAAACATATCCATCCATTCATCATGATTACCTTGGCAGATATATTTTTGTTTAACATTAACTTTATCTAATTTTTCATCTATTAAATCTAAACCTTTGTTAACTGCTATAACATCTTCTTCTACTTTTGGCAGCTGATACTCCAAAGGAGGTCTTCTTTTCCTTTTCCATTGCCAATGTGATACTGAACCCCATTCTCCTAAATCGCCTAAATCTATATAAATATCAGGTTTTACTATTTCAATTGATTTCAATAAGCAATTAATAGCAGGCATATCTGCTATTGGAAAATGTTTATCTGGTGTTACGATAGCTCTTTTAACTACACCTTTATCAGACATACATTAGTTCCTTTCAATATTTTTCCAGTCATTAGGATTATACCAATATCCATCTCCTTCTTTTAAATAATCTAAAGTATTTTTTATAGAATATTTTAAGAATTTAAATAGACATTCATCGCATTCCCAGAATAATGCTCCTTCCTTTATACCTACAAGTTCAAGACCTTCTAAATTTTCACTTCCACAATGTGGACATTTCTTAGGTTTCTTTTTAAAGACTTTGTAAGAATATAAGACTTCAAGCTCATCAAGACATTTTTCATCCTTGCATACAAGAGTATTATCTAGGAATGCATGTTTCATTTATCTATTTTTGATTCTATCAACTATAGGTTTAAGAATCATATCCCAAACTAAGTCATCTTTTTTTGATGGAGATAGTTTAATAGCTTTTTCTAAAACATATAAAGCTAATAAAAACCATTCCCAGTTTGATGTTAAAAATGATAACATTATTTTCTCCTTGATTTATTTTTTATAACCTTTTTTGCTTTACATCCACATTTCATACATATCCAGTCTGCCCTTGGATGTGAATCTTTTTTTAATATAGCAACATCTTTTTCTAATTCCTCAACATATTTTCCTTGTTTAGCAATAGATTTTTGAATTTGCTTCACTTGTATATCGAGTTCATTATCTTCCTCAACATATTTGCGCATACGCCTTAATTCACTTTTCTCCATTATCTTTTTAATGACAACGCCTATAATTTTTTTAGCAATCATACCTTGTATCATTTTTCTGCTCCTAACCAAGTTAATATAGCCCCTATAGCAAAAACAAACATACTTCCTATACCTTTAATCCAAGATATTTGTTTTTCATTATCTCTCACCCTACCATTAATCTGGTCTACTCTTGTTCTAATATATTCAAGATGAGATATAATCAAATCTTCATTAGTATTTTTTGTTTTCATTTCTCTCTTGCATCCTTAAAAATTTCTCTCTCAATCCATTTCCACTTAATTTAGCTATTACTTCAACTAAAGTTTTATAACTATTTTCAATTCCTTTTTGCTCCAATTGCATTTTTTTTTGCTGGTCTATCAATTTAACCAATATACCTTCTAATCTATCATGTTTGTCTTTTAAATCATGAGATAAATCATCTTGTATATATTTATTTTGTTTCCATATAAAAAAACCAAAAGCAATTGCTACGCAAATTGGGATACCATAGGTTTCTAATACAAACAACCAATCCATTAATATCCTGCTACAAAGACATCTATTAAGGAATTTCTATATAGGTTGGTACTCCTTCCTTTAACATGAACCATTATATTATTAACAGCAGTTCCTTGCCCAGCACCTAAAGTAGTTGACTCTCCTCCTAATGCAGAGTCGTTAATAGCAACTATAGCCATTTCTGTATTAGAAGGCAAACCAGTCATTTGCATCATTCCTGTACTATAATTAATAGTTCCTACTCCACCAGCTTGTCTTCTTAAATTTCCTTGTCCATCATCCCACATTATAAAATTTGGTTTATCAAATGGAGAAAATCTAGGAGCTGTATCAGTAATATCATTAGGTATCATTCCTGTTGTTCCAGCAAATAAATTAGTTCCTGTTGTCCCTGCACTTAACTGGATTGCACTTTCTGCTCCTCCATTATTATGGTGTTTTGCAGAATAATGACTAGTAAATCTTAAATCTCCATTAACCATACCAACAGTAACTTTTTTCCCAAATAATTGAGAACTAGATAATTCGAATTCATTATTAAGTTGTGTTTGTATTTTAGCAATAACACCATTATTTCCACCCCAAGTTGTATTGCCAGTATCAAGTGTAAAAGCTATTTCTTCTGCTGTCCCGCCATCAATAGAAACTTTAAAATAATAAGTTGCACCAGCAGTTAATTTTGTATCATCAGTAGGTAAAACTCTTCTATTATATCTTTTTCTTAAATTAACAGTAGTAAAAGGTTTTTCGCAAAATCTAATCATAAAACTTCCTGGAACAAAACCATCAGCTGAGACCCCAAAAAAGTTTGTAGACAAATCAGAATGAGCATACTTTGATGTATAATTGTAATTACCTAGTTCATCTGTAAAGGCAGTTGCACTAGAATTAACAACATCTAATGTAGCTCCATTATGAGTTCCTGTATCGGATAGACCGTTTAATGGGTCTGTTTGACCTGGATACTCATGATTTCCGTCTTCATCTATAGTAGCCCCATTCCAAAAATGTCTAATATGAGTATTAGAAGCTGAATTAGCAGCACTATATTGTATTATTTTTGATGTAGGTAATACGAATGTTTGTCTTGCTCCTAACAAGAACTTAAGTTCAGTTTGAGTTCCATCTGCAGTATCATTAGTTGCATGATGAGCCCAATCTTGGACTTGCATCATTATCTCTGCTACTTGAGGAGACCTGTTATGTAAAACTAATTCTTTAAAGTCATACATTTCAGCTCCTAATGCATCTGTAGCACTTCCTGCAACAGGTGTTGTTTTAAATAAAGTTACACCTGCATCTTGTGCATCAACCTCTATTGATTGATTATAAAATTTATTAGCGGGTTTGGATGTTTTAAAAGTTTTTGATTTTCCTCCACCGGCAACCTTAACCTGTGTAGAGAACCTAGTACTACCGCCTCTAACAGCTTTTTTGGTTTTATTTTTTACGAAATACGACATTTTATCTCCTATTCTTTACATTAAACTACGAAATATTTTTCTAAAAATCTATGGGATTAATCCTCATTGTGCCTCCATTATAGTATCTTCTTGCAAAAGTTTTTGCTTTTTTAACAACTTCATCATATTTATTTTCAAAAAATGCTGCTTTCTCTGGGTCAAAATCTGCTGCCATTTCATAAGCCATTGATATAGTTTTAAAAATTAATGCTTCATGAAATTGTTCTGGTATTTGACTAGGAGCTTGGTCCATAGGATGTGTCCCATCAAATAGCCAATCATTATTTATTGAAGGTACTTCAGTAACATTAAAATGTTTATGTTTCATAACAGCGTCTATCTTAACAGTTACAGAGCCAGAAATATTTTGGAAATTTTTCGGGACTCCATTTACAGAACCTCCTCCAGTAGAATCTTCTACTAATCCTAATTGATTTCTTTTAACAAACCAATATCTATTTTTATTTGCCATTATTCTAACTCTCCTGATTTAGTATTTATTGTATTTGTATAAACTAAGCCATTTTGTTCTGTTCCGTTAACTGTTCCTTTACTATCAAGTGCATCTTCTTTTAATAAATAAAAATGTTCAATTTCCGAGCCCACACTACTTACTTCATCATAAGTAGCATCTGGTCCTAAAGAATATAAATTATTTATTTGAGTTATATTATATGTATCATTAGCTATAATTAAATTTCTCATCCACCCACTAAATGGGAACACAACATCTCCTGCATTATAATTAGCAAAACTTAAATCACTCATACCATATGCTATTGATGATGCTGGTTGATTTTGAACTGCAACTTCGCCAAGAGGATGATACCTAAAACAACCTAATTGTACATCTTGAGAAGAAGTATATGTATGAGTACCACCACCAGAACCATGAGAAGCATAGTTGCCAGAAGTTATATGAGGTTTTACTTGACCATAACCATCTGCTTGTAAACCATCAAACCAATTTCTATTTATAGCCTCCATATTATTAGCAGGATTATAAGGACTACTTACTTCTGCACTATATTTTTTATAAGAACTTTGTTTATTGCCAATTTGTATATTATTAAATAATTTTACTCCTCCTCCTTCAGATTGAGCAAGTCCATTATAAGTCAATGTCATTAATCTCCATTTATTTTTAGTCTCCAATGTTCCATCTCCAGTATTGAAAGACCAATTTCTAGCATCAGCTACACCAACTTTAAAACTATTAACTCCATTAGTTTCACCATCATAAAAATCATAAGCATTATTTGTATTCTTTGGAGCAAAATCTGCTGCAAAACTCTTAGTAGGAGTATGTTCATAAGTCTGCTGAAGGATATTTCCTTGAAATGGTAATACTAAGTTATTATAAAATCTTATATCACATCTTCCATTACTTATATCTCTTCCAGAATTATTAAACAGATAGCCAACATTATTATAATCGCTCTCATCAAATTTAACCCAAAAAGATATTGTCATATTACTTGTATTATCTACTTCTGCGAAAAATTCTTTAGGGAAAGTTATATATCGAGCGGCTCCATATGGGACACTCCCATCTGCATTTTTATATGTATTATTGAAATGAGCAGCTTGTATCAAATCACCCTCTGGGATTACATCTTCTTCATTCTCATTATCGCTATTATCAAAAGGACTATAAATAGGAGTAGAGTCTATAATTCCAGTATCTTGTAATCTTGGAATTGGTAATTCATCAATTCTTAATTCTTTTATTTTTAAAATATTTTTCGCTAAATTATAAAATCTTTGATTTGAAGTTGTAGTAAGAGTAGACGCATTCTTTATAATTTCAGTTTTTTCACAAAAATCATCCATAGCTCTATTTAATAATTTTGTCAACATTGTTTCATTAATGTCAGGATGATGTAATTTAACCCATTCAAATAATTCTTTTTTTGTCATTCTATCTCCTCATACTTTCTAATTGTGCTTGGTCATCAGGGTTAAAATCTCTAAGAACTCCTTTAATTCTTTCCCACTCTCCTGTAACAGAAGCTAAAGCAGTTGCTATTAATTGAGATACTTCAGTATCCTCTTCTTCGGTAATAACTTCGCTTAATCTTATTTGTAATATTCTCATTGCACTTCTAATTATAAAACCTTCTTCCATATCTTCTGTCCAATAATCAAATTTTGTACCATCTGTGGCATGAATTAAATCTTCCATTGTAGTTACACTTAAATCACCCGTTGCACCAAATGTTGGATATTCAACATAATATACACTTGCATAAGAGCCATTTATTGGCTCAGGATATACTTGCAATTCTCCTGAAACTATATTTAAAGAACCGTTATCTACCTTAGTAGGTAGAATAGTATATATAGGAGAATAAGCCGTAACTTCATTTAAAGAACCTGAACCAGGTAAATATTCTGCTATTTCAGCAAAATCTTTTTCTTCGCATTCAAATATATTTCTTGCATCATCATTATCATACCTTATTACATTAACAATTTTAAGACCTTCAGTATTCATAGTAAGATTACTTTCACTTAAATCAAATCTTCTAGCCCTTCTTCTAATAAAGGTACTATCTTCTACTATATTTATAACTTCTCTTGCAGCTGTTTCATAAACATAAGTAGGGCTAGTTAAAGTCTCAGGTAAAGGCCCTGCTAAATCTGTAATTCTATCTATTAACATTTATTCTCCTTACTGCATGGGGGCCGAAGCCCCCTGCAATATTGTTTAACAACTTAACCATTAGGATGGGTCAGCACCTACGCCAGTAAAGTCTGAACTTACCATACTAACATTAGATTCACTTCCATCATTTTTAAATGCAAGTACTATTGTGCATCTTCCAGCGTCATCAGTTAAATCAGTTGCTGCAGTCTTAAGTGCTATTCTCGCATAAGGAGCATAGAGACTAGATGCATCAACTTCTTTAGCATGATTAGCTGTTCCACCAGCTGCTATATTAATATCAATAGCTGCTGCGTCAATCCAACTAGGAGTAGCTGAAGAAGCACCCATGACATCATCTGATGTTGTACCAGTATTAGATGTTTGTAAAATCCCATCTACTACTACTGCAGCACCAGCTGCTGTTGTCATGTCTACATTTAAAACCCACTTTTTGTTTTCCCAATCCATTCCTGGAGGAATAGCAGATGTAACTGTTACTATTTCAGCAGAACCACTTTCGTTATCATCTAGTACTAATCCAGTCTCAGTTAAGAGAGTATAATCACCTACTGTACTTTTTGTCCAAGCCATAATATACCTCCCCTTAAGAAAACTTAAGAATTGCGTGGGTCTCAGGTAACTGAATTTCCAAACCAGCTTCTGTAATGATTTGGTCTTGACGACCGTCTACAGCGTTGCCTTGAATATTAGTTTCTATGAAAGTGTCTCGACTCACACCATTACCCGCTAGTGGTCTATAGTTTACATTTGCCATATCAACACATATAGCATAATCTTCCCATGGTCCTCTTAATAATGGGTCAGCAACGAAATGTAAATTACCAAATATAGTATTTACTTTAGTTACTTGATGCCCAAAAGCACCAGGAACATTAGCAATATCAAGTCGATATTGAGATGAACCTACAGAGTTGTTTAAAAAACTACCATTACCTATTTTATTCAAATAAGTAATAATTTTTCTTGAGCATAATACAAGTTTATTTCCACTATTTCCTGATTCAGGAGCGAAATAATCTTCCATAGCATCCAAGAAAGCATCATATCCAGATGTGGCATATGATAACCCATACACTTTACCATAACGATAAGTATAAGGAAGCATTCCCCAAGAGTATCTAATCTGTCCACCAACTTCTGCATTAGATGATAAACCTTGAACTTGCCCTTGTCCGAAAAGCATTGCATGTTCAATGTCCATCTTATGTTCCATTAGTTTCTCAGCCCACACTCTTTTGAACTCATCAGCTTTACCTCTATATCGAGTAGCCATAGCTGTACCAGAGAAAAGAGCTATTGCAGTTTTAAAAATCTGACAATATCCTTCTCTATCATACAGTTTGTCTTCCCAACTTTGAGGTTGTTCAGTACCTTCAGCCCATGCATTACCAGTTGATTGTCCATTTACACCAGAGCCCTTAGTAGTAGAACCTGTAAGAGTTTTACCATCCAAAGATACTCCTCCGTCAATAGAACCCATATAGTAAACATGTTCACCAGCTACAGTAGTATATGAAGCATTAGTTACACCATGGTCAAAATTTGCTGTGGTAACTGCTGCACCGTCTTCTACTGCTGCATTTGCTATTTTAAAAGTATGAATCAAACCATCATCATCTTTTAACTGAACTGTATCTCCACCTTTAAGCCATAAACATGGTTGCATTGTTGAAGATATTTTTCCATATTGGTCGTAGAAACATCCAACTTTAAGGTCATTACCAGCACCTAAATCTGTACTAGTGCTATCATCACCTACTGCGTCTGTACCTGTAATACCTGTGAGACTTACAGCTAATTGAAAGTTTCTTCTTTGCCATTGATGTCTTTGTTCAAGAAATTTGAACACAGGGTCATCAGTAGCTTTTTTTGCTACCTTCGAAAGATAAACAAAAAGGGAGATTGTTGGAGGAGCAAGTTCTGCAACTCTTTCACCAAAGTTAAATAACCGTCTCGTATTATCAATGGTGACATCCCAGCTTTGAGTATTCTGATTCGAAGGACTATAGGTCGTTTGACTAACTGCTGCCATTTACCTATCCTCCTTTTTTATTAATTAACATTATCATTTACTCTTAACCCCAAGGATTTTTAGCTTTATGTGCGTTAATTAACCCTTCCATAATGTTATCTTCCGTAGACGCTGAACTTACTTCAGTGTTTTGAGAAGGCATAACACCCATTGGACTTGGAACCTGTTGTGCTCTTTGAGTTTGTTGGAAAGCAGGTGATGGAGGAGGAGCTGCATTATTTTGTGCAGGTTGTCCTTTATTAATCTGATAAAGATGCCATAAATTATCTAAAGTTATTGACTTATCATCAGACATCTCTTGAATAAATCCTACTGCATCTTCTTCTGTTGCACCGAAATTAGCCATAACATACTCAGCTGCTTGAGCGTGTTGTTGCTCTTGCCTTGCATAAGCTTGTTGTTGACCGAAGAACTGCTTTTGCTGGTTCCTCATCTCATTCATTTCGTCTTGCATTCTAGCTGCATTGTATTCAGTCAAGAGAGTATTGTAATTCTCCATTTCATCTTGCCACCCATCTAAATCATCTAAGTATCTAGCAGATTCACTTTTTGGGTCTTCTAAAGCATCACTACGACTAAAAGTCCTAGGTTTCTTTGGCTTCTCTGGCGCAGGCGGAAATGTATTCTCAGTTTCAGTTTGTGTCTGAGGTTGTTGAACCTGAGGGTTCATTGCCTGAGGATTGTTTTTCAAATACTCAATAGCAGGAGCATATTTTTGAAATTCTGCTTGCTGCTCTTTCATTTGATTCTGCATCTTCGCTGCTTGAGATTGCCAATACTGATATCGTCTTTGTTCGTTATCAATATTAGTAGCTTCGCTACTTTGAACAGGATTTGTTTCTACAGGTTGCTCAACTGGTTCCGCAACATTGCCCTGGTTTTGAGCTGGATGCGGAGCAACTTGAGGCTGCTCACTACTGTTCTCACTATGTGCTTCAGGAAAAGCACTTTCTGCAAATGCATCATTTACAGAAACTTGTTCTCCTGGTGTCTCGGCTATAGGGCCATTTTGGGTATCTATATTTGCCATTATTTTTTACCTTTCTTGGAGCTCTTGCCAGTAGAGGTATCCGCTGTTTTTTTGTTTTCTGACTCTAGCTTACGAGCCTCATCTGATATCTGACTCAGAACATCGTCAAGACGCTTCTCGAATAGTTTTCCAGCATAGTCACTTCTATTGGATGTTTTATTGAGTTGTGTCTTAAATTTCTCAACTTCGACTCTTTGTTTAAGATGAACATTTTCTCTATCTCTAGTTTGTAAGTCACCTTCAAGGTCTGTAATTTGTTCTTCCATTTGTTGTACTTGACCTTCAAGTTGTTGTATCATACCTTGTCTTTCAAGTACCCCTTCCATATCATAAACTTCTGTTTTCTTAAGAACTTCAACTTGGTCTATTATACCTTGTTCATATAAATTAGTATGTAACTCAAGTTGAGCATATCTATTAGTAGGTAATGTAGAACCAGTAACTACAATTAAATCATATTTACCTACAGTAATATCATTTATTAAATCTATTTCTCCTGTCTTATCATTATATAATCTTTGATTCATAGTTTCTTCAGACATAGAATTATTTGGATTTACTACTCTAATAATTTTTTCTTGTGTATATAATTGCTGAGATAATGGAATAATAACCTCACCTAATCTTTTTAAACCTGCTTCTATATCAGCTAATTTAGATTTCATTTTTCTTTGTCCAAATTCATCAATAGCTATAGTGGCTTTATATGTTTGGGGTGCAGCTTGTGAATTCCCTTGCATTATTTCATATAACCCTAGCTGATGGTCAATATCTTGTTTAGCACTTTCTTCATTTTGATAGAGTTCATTAGATAACTGAGCAGGCGGTACTAAAACAGGTTGACCATCAGATGGGTCGAATGGAATCGCTACACCAGGTTGAGCCCATTTTTCTTCAAATTCTTTCATATCAACACTTCCTTCTGGAATAAGCACTTTAGTATTTGTACTTGTAGTTGCATGAGCAATTATAAGTGAGCGAGTTTTATTTATATATTCTTGCAAACCTTTAACCATCCTGACATCTGAGACAGGATATGGTGTTCTTGTATGTAAATTCATGAAAGTAACTATAGGATATCTATCAATAGGAAGAAGTCTTGTATACAGATGAGCATCACCTATTATAACACAATATCTAATTCTTGGTAAATTAACTTCAACTACATTAATCATCCCTTGTTCTATTAATTCTTTTTTATTAATCATTCTAATAGGCATTCCCTGTTGTTGCATCTGAGATACTTGTTCAGGAACTTGTACTATTTGACCATTTATATAACCCACTTCTTCATTACCATACTCTTCAAACTCATCAGGCATTAATGTAAATTCTTTTCCACTATATTGTTCATAAATTCTAAACATAGATACCATGATTTTTTCATATTTTTCATAACCTCTAATATACTCATCATGTTCTCTGTCGTTTATTTCCTCAGGAAAAAATATTTTATCTTTTGAAGTTTCGTCTGCTCTAACTGATGTAGGAAAATCTGTAGTTTGCTCTCCAGTAGCATTTTTAATTTTAGAGGCATACATTGGATATAATTTTTTTGCTTGGTCTTTAGTGAATAATCTTGAAATAATAATATTCTCAGCATCATCACAGAACTTATCTCTTGCATTAGGGTCAATATATACTTCCATTGGGTCTACAGAATGAAAGCAGACTTCTCCTTTACCATCGTCTTTCATTGGGTCTTGATAAGCTAGTATACATCCCATACCAGTAACATAATAATCATCTATACAATTTCTTAATTGAGTCACTCCATCTGATATATCAAAAATATAAGCAAGAAGAGTATTCATAACTTCAGCCACTTTATTATCAGAGTCTTCTCTAGGAGATACTCTAAATTGAGGCCTATTTGATGTAAGCATAGCTTTAGCAGCTTCTACAGCAGGATGAATTCTATTGACAACTACAGGAGCTTGTCCCCTTCCTTCAAGAATTTCTTTTTGCTCTCTAGTCCATTGTCTGCCTAATCTAAATTCTCTATCTTCTTGAGCATGTCCTGCCCAATTATCTCTATGTTTACTATATCTTCTAAATGTATCATGGACCTCTTCAACTAATTTTTTTTTGTTACTAGGTCCTACATCTTCATAATTTTTATATTTATGTATAAAAGTCTTATCTGATTGCATAAATCTCCTAAATAAAGATAGAAATCTTCACCTTAATATACATCTACATGGTCATCCAATCAAGAAACTTATTTTTTAAAGTAGTTTTTTCTTCCTTTATTGTTTTATGCCTACATGGTCTTGCTCCATCTAATGCAGTCCAAGCAGCATCCATAACATCATCATGTTTTCCTCTAGGATAAGACAAAAACTCTTTTTGAGCTTCTAAATCTTGAGGTCTAAAATAAAATTTACCTTTAGCAAAGATAGGAACCATTGAAATAAGTCTTTCGCTTTTTCGCGTACGAGGTTTTACTCCCTTCTCTAATCCAGGTATATACATATTTTCTTCTCTCATTATTTTTCTTACATTAGCTCTTAAAGCTTCTTGATAAGCTACTGTTTCTATTTTCATTCTTTTGTGTTTGTATTTCTTAAATGTATCTATAATTTTTCTCGGTTGTTCAGCTGGGTCTAATCTTTTTCTAGTTAAGTCAACTATATACTTATTATCATCAGCATCTATTCCAATTGTTATAATAACAAAAAAATCTGCTATAGAAGATAAGGATGAAGCAGGGTCTACTCCTCCATACAATTCAACAGGAATAACTTTTTCATCATCTCCATCTGGCATAACTAGACAAGGTTGACCATTTATCTTTTTATAGTCATAATGATGCAATTTTATATATTCAGGTTTAAACGGAGCATCATCAGGTGCTTGTGCTATATTCATATATTCTTGGAAAAATCCAGTCAAATTACCAACTGATGAATATTCTTCTTTTATAGCTAATATTCTTTCCCTAGGAAACCTTTGTGGCCATATAGACTTTTCTTCTTCATCCCATATAGAATACCAAAGAACATTCCAAGCAACAGACTCTTTTGCCCAATATAAAAAACAATCTTCTGATATAACCGTACCAATCATTATAATTCTACCATCATCTGATAAAGAAGGTATAACAGCCTCTGTCATCCATTTTCTATTTTTAGCCCTAGCTTCTGCTGTAAATGCATTTAACTCTGATTCAAAATCGTCAACTATAATCAAATTAGGCCTTGTATCACCTTCAATAAACCCTCTAACTCTTTGCCCTGTTCCTACAGCTACTATACGAGTACCATTTGCAAGAACTACATCTGTATGTGTCCATCTTTTAGCAGTATTAGGGCCCATATCTCCAAAAACAGCTTTAAAATTCTCACTATGTTGTAAATGGTATTTAATACGAGATAAGAAATTTATAGATTGAGCTTGTGATTCTGATATAATAACCATAAATATTTCTTCATCACTTGTCTTGAAAGCTGCTCTCCATAAAGGCAGTATAAGACTTGTGGTAGTACTTTTAGCAGTTCCACGAGGAGCTGCAATTAATACTCTTTTCTTTTCAGGGTCTGATATATATCTATAAATATCTTTATGAAAAGGGGGAGTTGTTCTTTTTAAAGCAGTAGGAAAGCAAAATCTTCCAAAAAGCCCTAAGTTGTTTTTAAGTTTCTTTAGGGCTTGTGTTTTTTCATATTGTTCTTCAAAATCCTCTACGACATCACTCATCTGATTCCTTCTTATTAGTCGCTATAAGCTTTTTTTCTTCTTCGGCTATTTCATCTATAAGTCTTCTTGTAGTGCTGGCTTCAATTTGAGTTGTTTCAACAATTTTATCTCTATCTTTCATTCCCAGCATATCTTGTATATTCTCAATAGCTCTCATATAATTACTTACATCAGATTTACTTTTTGCCATATCTATAGCTTCCTTTAACATAGTAACTACATCTTCTTCACCAAAAGCATTGTCTTGCAATAATTTTATTCGTTCTTCTTTTACCATAGATTTAAATACCTCCGACCTCATCCATCTTTTTATAGTTCTTTTTTTAGCAGATTTAATATCTCCATAAACTGTTTTAATTACTACTTCTGCATCTGGCTGTATAGCATAGAACAGAGCAGCATCTTTCATCTTCTGTTTCTTAGCTTTAACCTCAATTTCTCTTTTTCCACTAAGCGTATGAATAGATTTCCTACCTTTTGCATTAAATGCTTGCTTATCACGAATAGGACTATAAAAAATATAGCCCCAAGGCATACGAAGATAGTTCCTAACTCCAGTATTAGAGCTACGATACTGTTTTCTTTTAATGACTTTACCGATATACCCATCATCTGAGACGGCATAATCACCTTCATTTGCTTCTTTCCAGTGTTTATATAAAATTCCTTCGTTAGATGCTTCTTCTTTTGTTCTAATTTTATAAGATGTAAGTCCTTTATCTTTATGTTTAATATCTATTACAAACATTAACTAACCAGTTCAAAGTGCGGAAAATCGTCAAATCGATTATCATCTACTTCAAAATTCATATTCCAGTCCCCTCCCCAGCGAAGAGTAATACCCATCCCACGAGCCATCCCAAGCACGAACCCACCAAAAAGGTGGAAACGCTCTCGGTCATCCCAGTCCACGGGGTAAGGCACAACATCAACAGCACGAGAAGGCTTTGAATTATGCCGACCCATAGGGTAACGGACTTTAGTTTTTCCCTCTTCATAATATCTGTCCTGAGTCCTCTCATCCCTATGACCTTCTAATATACTGCAGTCTACATGCTTTATTACTTCATTGAATACTTTTTGTAAGTCTTCATGACATGTAGATAAATTTTCACGACTTCTTCTTCCAAATTTAGCCATCTTTAAGTTCCTTTATTATGCTTTTAAGGTTAAATCCAGAATATGGAAATATATTGTTTAATTTTTTTTGTCTTTTTTTACAGCTATTACATTGTTTAACACCAATAATATCTGTTAATTTTTTTATTGTATCACCTAAGCCTTTAGACATTTTAACCTCTTAATTTTTAATCGAAATCTGCTGAAATAGTATAATCACCTTGAAATGTATTTTCATCTGCAAAATTTGCTTCGTTAGTAATAGCCTTTATTGCTCCAGCAGTATTCTTATTTATAATACCGCTTAAAGTATAATTCGAATTTTTTACCATTTTAGCATTCATTCTTCTATAGAAGTACTTAATAATATTTTTCTTAGTAATCTTAGTTTTAATTAAACTCTTTAAATCTTTTTTTTGAGGATTTGGATTTAAAAGAATACCTAAAGATTGGTTGGCTTTTGCTCTCCAAAATAATGATTCTTTAGTTTTTTTAGGCTGAAAGCCTGCTCTACCTCTTTTTACCCTTATATGCTTTTTTGTTCGAGCGTGTTGTCGTTTTAGATGATTTAACATTCATACTCCTTCTAGTTGTACCCTTGACCCCATGCCAAGGGTTGCCAATATCACTTGAATATACTACTTTCACTATCTCCTAGACCTTACACCGCTTTTTCTTTTACGAGTTTTTACTCGACCTCTTGATGATGTAGCTCTTCCTCTATGAGTATATGTTGTAGCCCTTGAAGGTTTTGATTTTCCTACTTTTCTTTTTTTTCTTTTTGCTATTGCCATTATTTCTCCTGTTTATGTTGTATAAGCTCCTCTTGCTTTATGAGGAATTATTAAAATTGAAAATTTATTTTTTGTACCATGCATTTGATAAGATGAACTCACATCTGCAAGACCACATGCAAATCTCATATGAGTTGCTTTCATTGTTCCAAAACTAGAATATGCTGCAGTTGTTCCTCCCAAACCATTACCCATATTTTGTACTTCGGTATGGTCATTATTATCAGCTCCCATTATCTCTTGCGCTACTGTATTATTAATTGAAACTACATCATCTCCATCAATAACAACTCTTATTTGCTGCGCATCTAATTCATCCCCTGCGTCTACATTTCCTAGATAAGACATTATTGTATTACCGTGAGCCCACTTTGTTTCATATCTCATAGTTTTATTACCAAATCCTACTTGCATTTGTATAACAAGCCCTATAGCAGATGTGGTACCATCAGATTTTTTAAGTTCTTCTTTAAAAGGATTTAATACTAAAGTAAAATCTCCATTAAAATAAAAAGGTAATCCTTCTGTGATAGAATAGTGTGTGCTTATTCTTCCAGTAGCACTAGGCCAGACTTCTATATCTGTTATAAAAGAATTTGTAAAAGATTTATAATAAGGGTTTGATATTAAATCAGCTCTAGTATCATCTTGATAGTTTCTCCATTTTGATATTTTAACTCCCATTAAACCCCCCTATCAAAATTAACTGTAACTCTCCAAGCTACAGTTTGAGTACTTCCAGTAGAATTTTTATAAGCTAATCTTATATAAGGCATTACTCCAATTTCAGCTATATCAACTTTAACCCAGTCCATTCCAGGAGTTGGATTAACTCCCCCTGAAATCTTCCATACTAAATCTTGTCCTGTCATAGACTCCCATCCACTAGTACCAGTTTTATTCTTCATGAAAGGGTCTAAAGCACCCTCAATCTCTAAAGGAAGGTCAGCAGAGCCAGTTAATCTTTCAGCTGTAATAATAAAGTCAGAATGTATATCAGTAGGTATTGGCTCAGAGGGCATCCAGTCTCCATCTATTATATTTCCAGAATTTAAATCTGGAGTATATATAGTACTGAAAACGGCAACATGAGTTTCCATAGCATCTTTTATTTGCGGAGTAAGCTCAGCTGGGGGAAATCCCTTATCCCATGGTATAATATTCCTATTAGCCATGTGGAACTACCGCTACATTTATCTTAAGAATACCACCACTATCACTATGAGTGGTTTGGGCAGTTGTAGTACCAGTGGTTCTTATAGCCATATAAGGCATTACTCCTTTAGCATCTATATCAAAAACTTTAGCACAGACTACTCCATCTATCAAGCAACTCTCAAAATCCTCTAAAACAGCCCAATTAAGTCCATTTATAGACCCTACTACCTCTACATTGTTTAAATTGCTATCAGTAGCAAGAGTAAGGCCTTCCTTATTTCCATAACCATAATTTAAAACTAAAGTAAAATCTTCTTTAACATGCCAATCAAACTTTTCACTATAAAAATATGTACTACCATCATCTGCGGCATCTAAATATAGTTCTGTAGTTCTAATTGGTGTAGCTAATACGCCTGAGTTATCTTGTAATATATAAACAAAATCATTATTATCAGCATTTCTAGCTAATCCTTCATCTTGCATAGTAAGAGTTGTGGCACTATCAACTGATTTAACTCTACCCATAAGTTTAGGCTGAAACCAACCTAAGGCATTACCACCACCACTTTTATCATGGCAATATAGCACATCTCCTGCGCTTATATCATTTCTTATGTCGGCACCATCACCAGTGTCAGTCCCTCCATCTAAGACTATAGCAGTTTCACCAGCAGGTTCAGTTGCATTTAACTGTACGGCACCAGCTTGTTTAAAGCCTGTATCCTCTAATAATTGTTTTCTCCACCCTGTTTTAGCCCAATATGACGCTGCCATTAGTAACCTCCTCCTCTTCTACCGAAAAGACTACCAAAACCTCTTTTTTTAAGCTTTCCTCTAAGTCCTGAGAACTTACCACCACCAATACCACCTCTAAATCTACCTAAAAACTTATGCATACCTGTAGGACCACCTCCACCTGGGGCTCCTGGCATGCCTGGTAAGCCTGGTTCTCCTCCTGGAGCGCTTCCTGCTCTATTTCTAAGCATATTTCTAAAACCTCCAAAGGCTTTACCACCTGCTCCTCCGAACATTTTACCTAATAAGCCTCCACCACCAAATCTTTTCTTACCAAGCCTTCCCATGATTTTAGCACCAAAGCCTCCACCAGCTCCTTTGCCTAGTTTTCCTCTTAATTTCTTCAATATGCTTCCAAAAGCCATTATTTCTCCAATTTTTCTAAAAAAATATACGAATTAATTTACAAATAAAAAATAAAATAAAAAAACTTGTTTTATAACTTTATTTGATTATATTTAAAAACTATAAGATAGTATATATAAGATAGCCTACTATAGGTAAATACCTGTTAAGGTATTGTTCTATCTATAAGATGCGGTAATGTCATCAAGTCTTCTACCGCGGTTAATAGTTTTCCCAGAGAAATTTCTAAAAAATATACCAAGAATGGGTGTGTGGGATATTATGATTAGGTTACCCCCTGTTATTCAAGGCATGGGGGGGTAGGCTTGCCTTGAAAAACAAGGGCTATCCTAATAAACTATCCTTTCCCCTGCTAATATGGTAGTGATAATATTAATTAAATGAATATAAGGAGATGTTATGAGTATTAATGAAATGATATTGAATAAGTTGAATGATTTAGGTGTTGTAGTTAAGTGGGTTGATAAAGGTAAGAATGGTGGATTTGTATTTAATATTGAATTTAATAGTGATTGGATTGATGATAGTGGTAAGGTTAGTGATATTAAGTTTGATGTTGAAGGTAGAGAGTTTAGGTTAGTTGGTGGTTTAGAAGGTAAGAAATATAAAGATAGTGTTGAGAAGATAGAGAATGGTAAAGTGGTTAAGGTTGATGAGTGGAAAGAGGTTAATAGTAATTATATGAGAATAGTTGAAAGTAGTGATGTAGATGTATTAAGTAGAATGAATGATTTAAGTTAGTTTATGTATGTTATATTGTGGTGTATATGTAGATGTAGTTTATCTATGTATATACCACGATATTTTTAATGTGGTTTAAAAGAAAGGTGGTTATAATTGATTTATTTTATAGTGTTTTTATTTGTTATTATAGTGTTTTTTCAAGTGTTTTTATCTTTTAGGTATCAAGGTATAGGTAAGGCTAAAAAGTCTTCATATTTAACCTATTTAGATGATTTAAATAATCAAGAAGATATTAAAGTTAATTGTGATAATTGTAATGGTGAAGGTTATCATTATTACGATTTTACAAGTTCAAAAGAGAGTAATTATAGAGTGACAATATGTAATAAATGTAATGGTTATGGTATATTAACATTAACACCTATAAATACAGGGAATTATGATAGTTATTTAGATGATATTAAACAAAATAAAGGAAGGCAGGCTACATCATGAGTAGATATTTAGAAGAATTAAGAAGGCCAAGTATAGTAGATAGAGTTAAATTATTAATCACATCACAAGGTTTTAGATATAATAAGTTTAAAGGATTAATGATTGGATTAAAATATATTAAAGTGCATTGTGATGATATGTTATTTATAATAGATAGAACACATTTCACATTAAGACAAACAGTTGTTTTAAAGAAATGTTAAGGTATAATACCTTTATTCCTCGTTGGACAAGACAACAGTTTCTTACTTGGGTAATTAATCGTTATCCAAGTGAGAATGCTGTTAGATTTAAAGGAATGAAGAAGAAACAGTTGATAGCTATATTTTGTAATAGTTAAGGGGAAGAAATGTCATATAAATGGAATGGAAAGTTTTATAGTAGTTATAGTGAAATGTCTGATGTAAGATATGAAGACCAGAAGAATGCTAGGAAAAGAAAAAGATTAGAAAAGTTGTATAAGAAAAAAGGATTAAAAAAGGACTTTTAGAGAATAGGTTAGTTAAGTTAGTAATATCTTTGCTCTTGACGAAGAACGAGATATTATGACAAGCTCAGGTGAGGCTGAGATGTTCTGTTTAAGTAAGGAGAGGAAATAAGCTAACCTCTCACCTATTCTCTATTAATTGGGAAGATTTCAGTATCCGTGAGGACTGAGGGTATCAGACATAAGTAACTGCTTTATCCGTGGATTACTCTGTCTCCTTATACCTGTTAGGTCTTCCCATAAATTTATTTAAAGGAGGAAAATAAAAGATGGAAATAGAATATTATAGTGAATGTTGTAATGCTCCACCATTATATCATGTTCATCATGAAACGCTAGCAACAGAAAAAGCAATATTAATGGGTATTTGTATGAGTTGTAGAGAACATTCAGAATTTGAAGAATGGAGCGAAGATGAAAATAGTAAAGAATAATGCTAAAAGAATGCAGTCAATAGATAAAGAATGTACAATTGCTACAAATCCTAAATTTAATAAAGATGTAGTGATGAAATGTATGGGAGTATTACTTCCATTAGTTAGGAATAAAACTGCTGTTGGATTAGCATGTAATCAAATAGGAATTACCAATGCAAGAGTATTTCTTGCTGTTGTTAATAATAAGATAAAGATATTTATTAATCCTACTATAACTAAATATAGTGGTAAAATTATATCTTTAAAAGAAAGCTGTTTATCAGTTCCAGGTAAAAGTATTACCACTGATAGATATGAGAGTATATGTATAGAATATACTTCAATAGAAACCCCAAAAGCAATACAGTTTGAAACATACACAGGATACGATGCTAGAATAATACAGCACGAAGTCAATCATTTAAATGGTCAAACTATATTGGGAAAGAAAGAGGTTAAAGTTGATACAGTCAAAGAAAGACGCAACAGAGGAAATGCTGTTAAGTCTATTGGAAAGAATAAAAAAGTTCAACACAGAGCTACCAAAAGTGTATCAAATGATAGTAAAGATAACAAAAGTAAACGAAGCTCTAAACGAAGAACTAAAAGAACAAAAAAAGGAACTTGATACAGTTAGGTTCTTATTAAACGAACATTTGCTTATAAAGGAGACAGAACAAAATGAAGACAATACAGTATGATGATACTAAACACATTGATGAAAGCACAGTAACAACTGAAGATAATCCTAATTTAAATAACTGGAATTTTAAAAGGCAACTGAATGAAAATTTCACTATTAAAAAAGATACTTGTCCAAAAGAGGATGTAATATTACATTCTAAAAAAGGTAGGAAAATAAAAGTATTTGGAAGAGTTATTAGAATAAAAGGATTATTTCGGTTGCCTAGTATAGTTAATGTCGAAGTAAATAGTGGTGTTAAAACTACAAAACTAAATAAATATATGTTTCCAAGAACATTATTTATGAAGAAAGAAGCAAAAATGGCAAGAATTTATTTGTGTAAGTCTTGTCCAATTGAAAACTGCAGTTATAAACAAAAATAATAAGGAGAGTTTATGGAAATTGAGTTATACAATGGTTCAGGTTGGTTGAAAGTAGAATTACCAGAAGGTGCTAGTATACAAACATTATTAGATAAATTTGGTGAAGATAAAGAAGGAGGATTTATTCCAACATCTGCTAGATTTATGGCTGGTGAAACAGTAGTCGATAGAAATCATGCATTAACATCAGAAGATAAAGTATCATTTACATCTTCTAATAAAATGGGTGGTTAATAAAATATAATAATACACTTGAGAGAGAGATGTAAGTCCCGAGAAGACACTTAGCGTTTAACGCGATAACGTAGGCATTCTCTCTCTTATAACTTATGGGAGATATATGGACCTTCAAACTAGAGATGGAGTAAAAGAAATAAAACATATAGATGCCTTAAATGGTAAAGAAAAAGACATAAATGATTTAATTGAAATATGCTTAAATGAACCATTGAGAATATTTTATGAAAAACTACAAAGAGTTAATGATATGATAGCTAATCCTTTATATAAAATAGGAGTAACTAAAACTTTAATGTGGAAAGCTGGAACTTATGAGCAAATAAGAAAATGGCTAAACATAAGATTGGGAATGCATAAAAAAGCAACTAATGTTCATCATTTAATAGATAGAACAAGATTAGAAGCTAATAGATTAAGATGGATAAATAGTACATTCTCAGATATGGAGCATAAAAGAGCTCAATTAAGATATAATGGGATTACTTTAACAAAAGAAGACAAAGATTTACAAAGAACTAAGGTTACTGAAAAAATAAATAGCTTAATAAAAGGTATAAATGGAGTAAATAATAATTTCAGTAAAATACAATCTAATTGTTTTTATGATGTTGAAGAAAATTGGTTAAATTCTAAAATAAGGATTAGATTTGTTTTAAGTAATATTAATATAAAAGTATATACATCTGAATCTAGGTCAAGTGAAGAAGATATGTTTTTATGTGATGTTCCTTTTGATAAATCTATAGTTTTAGAATTTTCATCTACAATCACTGAGTTTTTAAGAGATGAGTGGAGAATTAATCAAT
>VTLG01004329.1_pt1 | contig 25281 bp, 41 predicted proteins | sample 4694571 | NCBI WGS metagenome assembly VTLG01 (sample SAMN12604809, study PRJNA352737) | marine metagenome | biome: ENVO:00000447; feature: ENVO:00000209|ENVO:00000569|ENVO:01000036; material: ENVO:00002151; isolation source: viral sequences binned using virsorter ...
CTTTAACGATGTTACTCGTAAAATTGGAGCTTTACTATCATATCAGTTTAAGTTCAAACTAAAACCAACTAAAAATGGCTAAGTTTAAATGTAAAAATTGTAAGTGCGAAAAAAATATTTTAAAACAAACTTTAGTTTTAAAAAAAGAAAAATTTATTGTAAAAGAGGCTCTTTGTAAATGTGGTAAATATATGAAAGATACTACAAAATATGAGGGTTTTGGAACGAGTTTTCAGGCTCCAACAGATAAATATAAAAAATAAAATGGAAATAATTTGGATCATTACTCATATTATCGCTTGGGCTTCTGGTTTACTTTCTGGAATTTGTTTTGGGTTATTTCTAAAAAAGAGTATTAATAAAAAATAAAAAAAATGGAAAAAGATTTTTCAAATTTAATTAAATATAAAGATGAATTAACAAAGGAAGCATTAAAATCTTTTATTGATAATTTACAGAAAGATATAAAAACATTAAGAAAAGAAGCCAATAAAAAATTTAATGTTGTAAAAAAATTAAAAAATAAAAAGTAAATTCTGTATTATATATGGGAAAAGGAAGAAAGAAAACTCCAACTAAAATAAAAGAGATGCAAGGAACTCTTGAGAAAAGTAGAACCATTGAAAATGAAATGGTAGTGGATCAAGTTTCTCAATTACCAGAAGTTCCAGATTGGCTTTCTGAAATTGGAAAAAAAGAATTTAAAAAAGTTACAACTCAACTTTTCAATTTAGAAATGTTATACTCAGTTGATTTAAAATTAGTGGAAGCTTATGCAAATGAGATAAGTTTATATTTGGAATGTGAAATGAAACTCAGAAAAGAAAACAGAATAGATGAGTTTCAATCATCAGAGGGAATAGTTTTAAGACGTCAAGCATCTCCTTTAGTTAAAATGAAAAATGACGCTTTAAATAACAGTCTTAAATTGGCTGCTCAATTTGGATTAACTCCAGTTGCTAGAGCTTCAATTGCTGCTCCAGTTACTACAAACAATACTCAGATAAATAATTATTTTGACTAAGTTTTATTTTGACAAAGAAGCCGCTTCAAAGGCAATTGGATTTATTGAAACTTTTTGTTCTCACACAAAAGGAGAACTTGCTGGGAAGCCTTTATTTTTAGAAGAGTGGCAAAAGAAAATAATTGGAGATTTGTTTGGATGGAAACAAGAGAACGGATTGAGGAAATATAGAACAGCCTTTATTGAAGTTCCAAGAAAGAATGGAAAATCAACTCTATGTGCTGCAATAGGATTGTATATGTTATTTGCAGATGATGAAAGAGGTTCTGAGGTTTATTCAGCTGCAGGAGATAGAGCTCAAGCAGGAATTGTTTTTGAGATAGCAAAACAAATGATTCTTAAAAATTCAGAATTAACTAAGCGCTCAAAGGTATTTAGAAACTCAATTACAAACGAAAATAAAGGGAATTTCTATCAAGCTATTTCTTCTGATTCAAAAACCAAACATGGATTTAATGCTAACTGTATTATTTTTGATGAATTACACACACAACCCAATAGAGATTTATGGGATACTCTAACAACCTCAACAGGTTCAAGAAGGCAACCATTATGTATTGCAATTACAACAGCAGGTTATGATAAAAATTCTATTTGCCATGAAGTTTATAATTACTCAAAACAAGTTCAAAACAAACTGATAGAAGATTCCAGTTTCTATTCTGCAATTTATGAAGCTGATATTGATGATGATATTACAGATGAAGAGGTATGGAAAAAAGCCAATCCAAATTATGGAATAAGTTTAAGGAAAGAATATATGAAAAGAGAATCCCAAAGGGCTGTTGATGTTCCATCATATCAAAATACTTTTAAGAGATTAATGTTAAACATCTGGACGGATTCTCAAACAGCTTGGATAGGTGCAAAGGAATGGGAGCTTTGTGAGGGAGATGTTGATTTACAAAAATTAAAGAATAAAGAATGTTATGTTGGATTGGATCTTGCATCAACAAGAGATATATCGGCTTTGGTTTTGTTATTTAAAGAAGATGAAAAGTTTATTATAGTTCCATACTTTTTTATTCCAGAAGAGAATGCAAAGAAAAGAAGTGAAAGAGATAAAGTAGATTATATAACTTGGATAAGAGATGGCCATTGTATTGCAACTAATGGAGATGTTACTGATTACAATTTTATAAAACAAAAAATATTAGACTTAGGAAAAGAATATTTAATTCAATCTATTTGTTATGATAGATTCAATGCTTCGCAAATGGTAATAGATTTAACAAATGAAAATGTTCCAATGGAGCCATTTGGCCAAGGATTTGTTAGCATGAGTGCACCTTCAAAACAACTTGAATCTTTAATTTTAGGAAAAGAAATTATTCATAATGGAAATCCAGTTTTAAAATGGATGATTGCAAACACTGTAATGGAAGAGGATGCTGCAGGAAATATAAAACCATCAAAGAAAAAGAGTACAGAAAAAATAGATGGTGTAGTAGCTTTAGTTATGGCTCTTGGATGTTATATGACTGAGGGAGGATATAATTCAATTTATGATGATAGAGGATTATTAATGTTATGATATATATATATTCAGCAGATGGATTTGTGAGAGAGTTTTGGGATAAAGCCAAAGAACATAAGACTCTCAAAGGAGCTTATGAAGCAGTAGAAAAAGATCATATTCAAATATTCGGAAAAAGAAAATATTCTGATTATAATTCTTTCAGAGTTTGTAGAGATAGAAAAGTAAAGGAAACAATGTTACACAACAAAAGAACAAAATAAAGGTATAATTGCAAAAAATTATATAGTGGGAATACTGCAATCAATCCAAAACATCTTTTCAGGAACTCAGAAAAAAGAACAAAGAAGTATAAATTACAGCTTGCCTTTCGGGCCTGCACAAACTGTTTCTCCAGAAACTGCTTTAACTTTTTCAGCTGTTTGGGCTGCTATGAGATTACTTTCTGAAAGTATTTCAACTTTACCTGTTGGAGTTTTTAGAAGAGAAAACAATGGAGATAATGTTGAAGTAAATTCTGATTTATCTTTTTTAGTTAAATATCAACCTAATACATACCAAAACAAAATAACTTTTTATGAAAAAATTATTATGGATATGTTATCAGATGGAAATTCTTATGTACAAATTGTAAGAAATAGAAACGGAAGAGTTTTAGAATTGTTACCATTAAACTATGGAGATGTTGAAACATATACTTTAGATAATAAATTATATTATTCAGATGAGAAATCTGGGCAAACTCATGACTCTGAAAATATACTTCATTTTAAAATGATTACAGGGCCAGATGGAATAACAGGACTTTCTCCAATTGAACAATGCCGAAAGGCAATTGGATGGGGTATGGATGTGCAAGAGTACAGTTCTACATTCTTTAAGAATGGAGGAAAATTAAGTGGAATATTAGAATCAGATAGAGCATTATCGGAACAGGCCATAGATAGATTGAGGAATAGCTTCAATAAAAATTATGGAACTTTAAGTGGTAGTAACCAAACGGCAGTGTTAGAAGAGGGATTAAAGTACAAAAGCATATCCGTAACTCCAGATCAAGCTCAGTTTTTAGCATCAAGACAATTCTCAATTCAGGAAGTAGCACGTATTTTTGGACTTCCACCACATTTATTAAAAGATTTATCAGCAAGTTCTTTTAATAATATAGAAATGCAATCTCAAGAATTTGTTTCTTATTCTTTGATGCCTTATATATCAAAGATAGAATTGGAGATGAGTCTTAAATTATTCAGAAGAAATAACATTGGAAGAGAATATATTAAATTCAATGTAAACGCATTACTTAGAGGAAACGTAAAAGATAGAGCAGATTATTATAAAACTGCAATTACAAACGGCTGGATGTCTATTAATGAAGTAAGACAAAAAGAAGATTTAAACAAAATAGATTCTGGAAATGAAAATTATCTTCAAATGAATATGACTACCATTAATAAAATAGGACAAGACGAAGATGCCAGCTGAGGAATGTAATAACGGAATGTGGAAGTGGGGAGCAACTGGAGCTTGTAAATATGATACAAAGCAAGAAGCTGAAAAAGATAATGAAGATTATTACAGAGATCAAGTTGGAACAATTATTAGTGATGGAATAGAATTACCTGTATTTGATACAATTGAGGAAGCAGAAAAAGAAGCTGAAAAATTAGGTGGTACTGGTTATCATGAACACACAATAGATGGAAAAGTATATTACATGCCATTTAATACTCATGAGGAAGCAAAAGAAGCATTAACAAAAGAAGATAAAAAAAGAGTTTGGGATAAAAAATACAATAATACAATTATGGAAAAAAGATTATTTAACATTGAAAACAGATTTGAAACAAAAGAAGATGGCCAAGAAGTGGTTGTTGGATATGGAAGTATATTTAATTCCAGAAGTGAAAACTTGGGAGGATTTTATGAGTATATATCTCCAACTGCAATTAGTGAAGAAACAATTGCAAAATCAGACGTTAGAGCCCTTATAAATCATGATGCTAATTTAGTTTTAGCAAGAAGTACAACTGGAACTTTGGATTTGTCTATTGATGAAAAAGGTTTAAGATATGAATTTACAATTCCAGAAACTTCTTATGGAAAAGATCTTGCTATTAATATGAAAAACGGGAACATTAATCAATCTTCATTTGCATTTACTGTTGGATCGGATGAATGGAGTACAGATGAAAATGGAAATGATGTTAGAACAATAACTTCAATTGATAAATTATATGATGTTTCTCCAGTTACTTATCCTGCTTATTCTCAAGCTGATTCTGATTTAGTAGTAGCTCAAAGAGGTTTAGCAATGTATAAAGAAAAACAAGAAATAAAAGAAGAGGAAAACGATTTAGTGGCGCGTTCGTTGGCAAAACTAAAAATAGAATTAATAAAACGAACAAAATAAATAATAATAAAAAATTTTTTAAAATGAAATCAAGTATTGAATTGAAAGAAATGAGAAATGATATTATTGATTCTTTAGAAGTAATCAAAGAAACTGCAACTGCAGAAGAAAGAGATTTAACTTCGGAGGAGAATGATAGCATGGATTCACTTCTTAAAAATGCAGATGAATTATCTGCAAAGATTGAAAGAGCTGAGAAAGTAGAAACTGAAATTAGAAATAATGTAAAGTTGGCTGGTACTCCAGTTCAAAAAGTAAACACTGCAAAAGAAGCTAGAGAATGGAGTTTATTTAAAGCTGTTAGAGAAGTTTCTAATGGTGGCCAATTAAGTGGACTTGAAGCAGAAATGCATCAAGAAGCTGAAACTGAAGCTAGAAAAGGATTACAAGGAATTGGTATTCCAACAATGTTAAAAGAACAAAGGGGAATAATTGATCAAGGAACTTCTGCAATTGCTCCAACAGCTGTTGGTGCTTATGTTGATAGTTTACAAGCTTCTGGTTTATACAATAGAGTTGGAATTAATGATTTAGGAACTGTTGCTGCTGATACTGTACTTCCAATTGCTGGAGGTTCAACTGTAGCTTGGAACACTGAAACTGGAGCTTCTGCTGATGGTGGAGCTGATTTTGGAAAAGTAACTCTATCTCCAAACAGATTAACAGGTTATGCAGATTTATCAAATGTTATATTAGCTCAAAACGGGCCACAAGCTGAAGCATCTGTTATGAGAGATATGGGAAGAAACATGGCAACTCAAATTGACGCTGCAATGTTCGGATCATCAAATGTAACAAACGCTCCTGGTTGTATAGTTGGAACATCAGGAACTTTAACATTTACTGAAGCTACTTTTGGTTCAGGTTCAATTGCTTCTGATATGTTAGAAGCTATTCAAACTGTTGCTGATAATCATGGATTAGACGGAAATTTAGCTTTTGTTAACTCTTGGGAGCTTTATTCAGCTATTAAGAAAGAAGCACAAGTTTCTTCAACTTATCCTTTATATGTAGATGACAGATTAGCTGGTTATCCAGGATATTTCTCTTCTGCTCCTGCAAGTTCTGCTGGTGCATCTGGAGATGGAATGTTTGGAGATTTTGGTAGAGTTTACATGGCTCAATTTGGGCCTTCTAACATAATAGTAGATCCTTATACTGCTGCTGGAACTGGTTCTGTTAGATTGATAATGAACAACTATTTTGACTTTGGTGTTGCTTCTGGAGCATCTTTTGTTAAATATACTACATTAACTGCGTAACATAATAGTAATAATTTTTAAAAAGGGCTGGTTTTGAAGCCAGTCCTTTTTTTTTAAACTAATTAAAATGTATAGAAGTCTAAAAGAAGTTACTTTATCAACTACTCCATTATTTACTACTGCTGAAGCTAAGGATTTTCTTAAAGTTGATACTACTGCAGATGATACTTTAATTGATAATTTAATTAAAGCGGCAACTGAGTCTTGTCAAATTTATACAAATCAATATTTTTTAAATACTATTGTAGAACAATATTCAGATAAATGGAGTGAAGTTTACACACTTTACAAAAGCCCAGTTTCATCAATTACTCATATTAAGTATTATGATAATAACGACGCTGAACAAACTTTAGCCGCTTCAAATTATATTTTAGATGATGTTTCAAAACCTGCAAGAATTGGCTTGGCAGTAGATGCTACTTTACCAGATCTAGCAGATAGAATTAACGCTGTTCATGTTAAATATACTGTTGGTTATGGAACTGCTTCATCAGATGTTCCAGATGGAATTAAACAAGCAGTTCTTTTAACTTTGGGTAATTGGTACGAAAACAGACAAACAGTTATAACAGGAAGAACAGCAACTGAACTTCCTTTATCAAGTCAATATTTATTAGATCAGTATAAAATACAAGTATGTTAAGTATAGGCCAACTTGATAGAAGGATTGAAGTAAAATCTCCATCTTATATTATTGATAAATATGGAGAACAAACTAAAAGTTTTTCCGATACAGCTTATACTTTATGGGCTCATGTAGATTGGAAATCAAGCAGAAGAAAAGAAGAATCTCAAGAACAAGTTCAAGGAACTGATGTTGTTTTTTATGTTAGAAATTTAGGAGTTACAATTTTAGGAACTTACAGAATAGTTTATGAAGATCAAACTTACATAATACATGGGATTAAACAAATAGATGGAAGAGAACAATTTTTAGAAATAGAAACAAAATTAAAAGATAATAACTAATGGGAGTTTCGGTTGAAACAAGAGGACTTAAAGAGATTGGGCAAATGTTTAATCAACTTCCTAATAGAGTAAAGAAAGATTTAATATGGGGAAGGTTTTGGAAAAAAGTTTCCGTTCCTCTTTTAGATGCTGCAATACAAGAAGCTCCAGTGGCTGATAAAGATGTTGTATATCCTCCAGATAATAAACTAAAAATTGCAAGAGGTACTTTAAGAGATTCTCTTATGTTTTATAGAACAAGAGCTTCAAAACAAAAAGGAGTTCATGGAGGATATATAGGGCCAAGAGTTAAGGGAAAATTTAAGAAAAACATGGGAGGATATTATGGAGCTTGGGTTGAATATGGGCATAGAAAAAGAGGAGGAAAAGGAATGACAACTCCAAACAATTTTATGGAAAGAGCTTGGAAACAAAAACATGCAGTAGTTTTAGCAGATGGATTTACAGAAGCTGAAAAAATATACATTAAAGCAGTTCAAGCAGATTTAAGAAGAATGAAAAAATGGGGAAGAGCCGCATATTAAAATGGATATAGGAAAAGCAATATATAAAATTTTAAATGATAACATTGCAGTTGCTTCAATGGTAGGAACAAGGATTGCTCCAAATGTAATGAAACAAACATCTCCTTTTCCTTTTATTATTTATGATGTTTCTACTGATACTCCAGAAGGCCAAAAAGATTCTGTTGCTTTATTAGATACAACAACAGTGATGGTTTCTGCTTATTGTAAAACTTATGCAGAAGCTTCAAAACTTGCAAACTATATAAGAACTGCATTAGATAGAGTGAATGGAGTTTATAACTCTGTAAATATCCAAGCAATTGATTTTGATGGTTACGATGATGTTTTTGATGATATGAGCGGAAGTGATGGTATTTATAGAAAATCATTAAACTTTAATATTAGAATAATAAATTCATTTAATAATATTTATTCAACTCATTTTGATGGAGTGGATGATTTTGTTTCTTTAGGTGTTACTGGAATGAGTGCTGCAAAAAACACAGGATCTATTTCATCTTGGTTTAAATTAGAAACAACTTCATCAAGTGGAGATATAATGAGAATATTTGCAGACTCAAGTAACAGCGTTAGAATTTTTTATCATGCTGCAAGTAATGAATTAAGAACATTATATTCTGCAGGAGGAACAACTAATACAGCTAAAACAACTGATGCAATTGAAGCAGATAATTTATGGCATCATGTAGCTTCAACTTGGGATTCTTCTGGAAATTTAAAAATATATTTAGATGGAACTTTAAAAGATACAACAGCAATTTCAGGAACATTTACAGGAAGTTTTTCAACTGCGTCAATTGGTAACAATACTCAATCTGGAGGATTTTGGAAAGGAAATATTGATGAGGTTACTTTATTTAACAAAGAATTAAGTTCAACAGAAGTAACTTCTTTATATAATGATGGATTGCCATTCAATCCTGTTCCTTTAACAAATTTAATTGGTTACTGGAAGATGGGAGATGGAGGAATAGTTGGAGATCCAATTGCAACATTCCCTACAATAGTTGATGAAACTGGAAATAATAGTGGAACAATGACAAACATGGCATCAAATGATTTTCAAGCTGATGTTCCAGAATAAAGATATGGAAAAAAAGTATGTTATAATAGAAAAAAGTTATGTTGATTCAGTTGATTTTAAAAAGGTAATTGAAACATCTGAAGCAACTTTAAGATATAATTTAGACGGAACTAAAACAATAATTAAATTTATTGGAGAGGTGCCAGATTTTTTAAGTGGGGATAAAATATATTCTCATTCTGAAATAATAGAAACAATCAATAATCCAGATAATGGATGGATTGATACAAAAGAATAAAGTAATGGATAAATACGAAAAATATTATAATTCAGAATTGAAAATTTATCAATTTGAATTAAAAAAAGATTATAAAAGAGGCGAAAAATTATTGCCTGCTGGAGTAAAAATTCCAACAACTCAAGAAGGGATTGATTGGTTTTTAAATAATGGATATGGAGAGCCAGAAAAGATTAAAGTAAAAAAAGAAACGAAAACAAAAAAAGCTCAAGAAGAGCAAAAATAAATATTAATATTATAAAATAAAAAAAAATGGCAAACGGACAATTAAACGGAACGGATTTAAGCGTTTACATAACTCCAGATGGGGGTTCTGCAACCTTAATTGCGTACGCAACAAGTGCAACAATAAACATCAATCACGCACCAAGATCGACGAGTAATAAGGAAGATGGTGGTTGGGAAAGTGCTATGGAAGGTTACAGAACATGGGATATTTCTTGTGATGCTCTTTATGCTTATCTAACTCCAACAGGCGGGCCAATTGGAGGATTAACACTAAGTGAGTTATACACTCAAATGATACATACAAGAACAAAATTAGAAGTAACTTTTGGAACTACTGGATCAACTACAGGAGATACTAAATATACTGGTTCAGTATGGTTAACATCAGCTTCTCTTACTGCACCTAATGAAGATACTGCAACTTTTTCAGCATCTTTTCAAGGTACTGGAGCTTTAGTACAAACAATTGCATCGTAATTAAATTTAGAACCAGCCCTTGCGTTTTCTTTTCTGAGTGCGGGGGTTGGTTTCTTTTAATATCAGAAAAGACAAAAAACTTAGAAAAATGAAATATGAAATTTTAGAAATTGGAGAACACAAAATGGCAGTTAGATTTGGATTTAACGCTCTTAGAAAGTACAGTTTAATGACTGGAGCAACAATGAATGATTTAAACAAATTAGCATCAGGACAATTAACTTTCAATGATGCTTTCAGTTTAATTTATTGTGGAATAGAGGATGGTTATAGAGCAACAAAACAACCATTTAATTATTCGTTAGATGACATAACTGATATGTTTGATGGAAACATGGATTGTATGGAAAAAGCTTTTGAGATACTTGCAAGAGCAATGGGAGATGGTAACGAAAAAAAGTCAAAGGCCAAGAGAGTGAAGAAGAGCTAACTTGGCCAAAAATGGAACAAATAGCATTCGGGCAATTAGGAATGAATGTTGATGATTTTTATGATATGTTGCCAAGAGAGTTCTGGAACAGGGTTGATGGTTTTTATGAACTGGAAAACATGAGGCAAAGGAGTGATTGGGAGCGTACAAGATGGAGCACTTGTTTGTTATTAAACATACAGCTTCCAAAAAATAAAAGTATCAAGCCAACTGATTTAATAGAGTTTGATTGGGAAAAAGAAGAAAACAAAATAGATTTTGAAGATTTAAAAAATAAAGCAGAATTATTTAAAAAAAGAATAGAACATGGCAAGTAAAGCAATAGGATTTTTAAATTTTAAATTCTCAGCAGATTTAACAGCTTTTGAGAGAGCAATGAACAAAGCTCAAAAGAAACTAAAGAAGTTTGGAAAAAATGTAACTAAAGCTGGGCAAAATTTATCAAGAAATCTTACTCTTCCTATTTTAGCTTTAGGAGCTGCATCAATTAAAGCTTTTGATGAACAAGCAAAGGCAGAAACAAAACTACTTACTGCATTAAAAGGCAGAGAAGATGTTCAAAAAAGATTAATCAATCAAGCCAAAGAACTTCAAAAAGTAACTTTATTTGGAGATGAAGCAACTATAGCCGCTCAATCCATGTTGGCAATGATGGGATTAACAGAAGAGGAGGTTATAAAATTAATTCCATTAATTCAAGATTTTGCAACTGCAAAAGGAATGGATTTGGTTACAGCAGCAGATCTTGTAGCAAAGTCAATGGGAAGTTCAACTAATGCTTTATCAAGATATGGAATAGAAATAACAGGAGCTGTTGGATCAAGTGAAAGATTAAATACGGCAGTTGATCAGTTAACAGAAAAGTTTGAAGGACAAGCTGAAGCTGCTGCATTAATTGGAGCAGGGCCTTTAATTATGATGAAAAATCAACTTGGAGATTTAGGAGAAGAACTTGGAAGTAGGTTAATGCCTTTTGTTCAGAAGTTCGTTGATGTTATGGTTGATTTAATAGAAAAGTTTGATGGACTTTCAGAAGCAACAAAAGACAACATAGTTAAATATGGATTAATATTAGCTGCAATAGGGCCAGTTTTAATTATTGTTGGAAAACTATCTTTAGGGCTTGCTGCTTTAGCTGGAGCGTTCAAAACAGTTGGAGTGTTTTTGCTTACAAGTCCTTATATTGCTGCTGCTGCTGCAATTGCTGGTGTAGGTTATGCAATTTATGATACTTTTATTGCAACTAATGAACTTGCTACTGCTCAAGATGATTTAAACAGTATTTCAAAAACAGCTGAATCATCTATAATGGATGAAAAGGTTGCTGTTGATTTACTCACAAAAGAACTTACTGCTCAAGGGCTATCTTTAGAGGATAAAAAAATAGCATTAGAAAAACTGAAAAAAATATCTCCAGAATATTATGGAAGTTTAGAAATAGCAAAAGGAAAAGTAGAAGGGCTTGATCAAGCAACTAAAGATTATACTGCATCAATTTTGAAACAAGCTAAAGCAGAAGCAATGAGGCAAAAATTGATTGATTTGAATATAGAACTTTTAGAAGTTGAAAAAGAAACTGCAAAGGTTAGAAATACATTCTTAGTAGGCCCTGTAACTGAAGCTATAGGAGAATCAATGAAGAAAAATATTCAGGATAGGATTGATGCTCTTACAGAAGAATATGCTGCAATCAATAAAAATGGAAAAGCTAGAGGTTTCTGGAGTAATTTTCAAGAAACTGTTGTAGGAAAATTAGCAAAAGTAGGAACAGGAGAAACGGGAGGAACGGGAGGTGGCCCAGAAAATAAAGAGGTAGAAAATATTGTAAAATATTCTCAAGCAATGGATCCTTTAGTTGAATCTATGAAAGAATATGCTGATATTTCCACTAAACTATGGCAAGATGGTGGGCTTCTTGAAGGGCCAGAAAATATGTTAAATTGGACTGAAAAATTAACAAAAGCTCAAGAAGCTCATAACGCAACTATTCAGTTGATGAGTGATATAATGTTCAGTGCTGCTATGAGTGCTGTTAATAGTCAAGAAAACTTTTTTAAATCTTTTATTGAAAACATAAAAAAAGCCATTAAACAACTTCTTATTCAATTAGCTGTAATGACTGTAATCAACTTAATTTTAGGAGGGCCAACAATGACAATTGCAAAAGCATTTACTGGAGCTAAAGCATCTGTTTTAGGACTTCAAGGTTTTGAAAAAGGCGGATTGGTTTATGGGCCTACAACAGCTCTTATTGGAGAGGGGGTTGGAACAACCGCTTCAAATCCAGAAGTAGTTGCCCCGCTTGATAAACTTAAATCAATGATAGGAGGAGGAAATCAAAATATAATTGTAGAAGGTGTATTAAGAGGAAATGATATATTTTTATCAAATAGAAACACATCAATAAACAGATTAAGAACAACATAACATGGCAAGAGCGGCTTATAATTTACAGGTATTTAAAAAAGTTACATTAACTTCAGCTAATGAAACAACATACCAAGCTAGAATTTGGACTTCATACGCATCAGGTGCAGGGGAATGGAAGTTAGCTCCTAATGGATTAAAATTAGACTGGGAGTCTGCTAGTGTACAAGATAAAAATTCTCCAATATTAGCTTCAAAACTTACTTTGGATGTTTTAGTGGAAGATTTATCTCAAGAAAATGAGATTAATGGATTTGCAGAAAAACCAGAAAGAAGTATTTGGATAACATTAAACAGGGGAACAACTGCAAGTGGTTCTTTATTATGGGCGGGTTATTTAATACCAAATTTTGATATCAGAGAAGATGTATCATATCCGTATGTTTCAACTTTGATTTTTGTTGATGGTATTGCAAGTTTAAAAGAAATACCTTTTTTAAGAGAAACAAACAGTGAAACATCTGCAGTTCCAAGTTTCCCTTATGAAAAAGCTGATACTTTCGCAAATGCTGGTTATAGAAGAATAATAGGAGGTTCTGAAACTTGGCTGAAATTAATTTTAGATAATACTGGAATGGCTTTAGAATCAGATGAAGTTGTTGCTTCAACTGGGATGCAAAATTATGTTATTCAAACTGCTGTTAATTGGTGGAATGAAGATATGGGAGCTGCTCCCGCTGTAAGTACATGTCCTTTATCACAAACAAAAATTAATTTAACTGATTTTTATTCAGTGTCAGATGAGAATAAATATACTCCTCCAGATACTTATTCTGTATTGTTAAGTATTTGCAGAGCTTTTAATATGAGAATGTTTTACTGGGAGCATACTTTTCATTTTGTACAAATTTCTGAATATAACACTAATGAACAAGGAACAGCTCCTTATACAAGCCCAGTTAACATTCCAACAAGAGAGTTCTTTTATACAGGAAGTTTCAGAACAAGTAGAAACTATTTTGGTAACGCTAATCATTCTTTATATCCACAAGTTATTGAAACAGGAACTTCCAATGGAGGATTGCAAAAATTAGCAACTACTCAATATGAAGCTTTGCCAGCTATTAAAACAACTAAAACAACTTACGCTGAATTTGCTGGAGGAAATTATTTTAACGGCTTCCCCTTATTTCTAACTCATAATACAGTTTCTGGATTGCCTACAACATGGCCAACGGATGGTGCATCTCATGCCTTTACTCAATTTTCTCAAACTGGGCAAGAATACAATGTAATGACTTTAACAGACGCTTCTCAATTAGCTGGTTTTTTATGTAAAATTTATTGCACATTTTCTAATACTTCTAATGCAAATCTTTATTTAACAAGTTTATGGACTATTAGAGCAAAACCATCAACATCTGCTTGGGGTGATGCTGATAATATGACTCTTTACAAATTTACTGGAACTCCTGCAACTTCTGAATTAAAATGGATGAGTACAACTTCAGGATCTGGAGAGTTTCCTTTGTCTAATAATCAACAATATATTAGAAATACAAGATTAATCCCCGCAAATTGTAATGATCATGTAATAAGTATGTTCAATAGTGCGGTTGATAGTATATGTGATAATACGGGAAATTTAATACCAATTGATCCTTTATTTGTTGGAAGCTGGGATTTTCAATTTTATACTTTTACAGAATATGATGATAACAGGACAAGGCCAATGTATGCATATTTGCAAGGAAATTCTGGTTATTCTCATGGATTAATTTTAGACAATAACTCTTTAACAGGAGGAACAAATTTTGCAGGAACTGCTTTAGAGTGGGGATATACTCCAACTTTTTATGCTTTTGATTATGAAGATACTTTAAGCGCTGTTTCAAATGGAGGAGCCTTTTTTGAATCAATGTTTGTTCCTATAAAATCTGGAGGAATATCTTTTGGAAATAGTACACAAGAAATAGAGGTTCAACAAAGTGGAGATGATAAATTTGAATATAATGTTGGAGTAATAACATTTGGAGATGGATCTGGTGCAGATACAAATTCTACTTTTCAAGTATATGATGGAGCTGATTGGGTTTATGTTAATCCTCTTGGTAAATGGGCAAAAGGTATATATACTTGGAATGGTAGTGCGTATGTATATAGTGCATTAACTTATGATAAAAAAAGTCAAGTTTTAGTTGGAGAAGAGATTTTGAATAATCAAAGTAAAACAATTTTAACTTTTAGTGGAACAACAGCTTTATCTTCAATAGACAAATATATTTCAGGAAGTACAAAATTGAAATATATTAATCCTTGCTGCAGAATGGAAGATTCAGATGGAAAAAAATACATGATGATGAGAAGCTCGTACAATGTAGTTGATGATGAATGGAATGCTCAATGGGTTGAAGTTTTTTATGAAGTTCCAACAACAGTAACAGTTGGAAATGCAGAAACAAAAGTAGGTGTTAATTTGGGAGGTTTTGGAATCGGAAATCAATTTAACAATAATGGAAATGTAACAATTGGAAATTCTGGATCTTCTACATCAGGGCAATTTAATCCATAAAATATGATTACTTCAAAAATAACAGTTCCATTTGTAAAAGCTGAAAACGGCCAAAATAAATTTCATCTTAGTCAATTAACATCTGAATATAATGAAGGAGATGCAATAACTACTTCTACAGCTATAAATTGCAGAAAGTTAGTATTAGCTCTTAAAGCAGGAGATAAAATAATAATAAATGGAACTTCTTTAACTGTATATGCAGACGCTGCAGTTAATGCAACTTCATTTTTTGTTCAAGCAATAACTTTAGATGAAGCTTTAGATTTAAACGCAAACATTGCTATTGATCAAAATAATATGTTTGTACAATATCAAAGGAAAACAGAAGGAACAATTGGAGGAATGCCAGTTAGTGCAAACTCTATAGGGCCAATAACTGATGATGAAGGAGTTTATCAAATAACAGGAGTTGATCCAACTTATGTAAAGGTACTTCCAAGAGATTTTATGATTAATGAGGATGGAGCTTATGAAGCCTTGGAATTTAAAGATTCAGCAAATTCAGGTTTACAAGTTGGAGATGCTGCTCAAGAAATGGTTGCTTCAGTAAATATTCCTTATGGAACTTCTGCAACTCATGCATCAGTTTTTGGATCTAATACTTCTAAAGTAGTTGAAATTTATGAATGTAATGTAAACGCAAATGGTATTGGTTCAGCTGTTGGTTCAGGAACTACTAATGGATCTTTAATAGAATTTGATGTTCCAGTTGCTTCAACATCAACAAATTATTTATTAATATTAGTAAAAGTAACGGCTACTTCAAATAGAATATATGGAGGAAAAGTTACACTTACACAAAATTAGAAAAAATGAAAGATACAACTCAAGTTATATTAGCAAACGGAGGAGCTTCTGCAACCATGTTAACAGAATGTAATAATATATTAACCTTTATTTCCTTAACATTGGCTATAGCCTTTACTATCTATAAATTCTACAAATTATCCAAGAAGTAAACATCATAAAGTTAATAACTTTCATTCAATCAATGTTTTATTATATTTTTTTTTATAATTTTACAAAATGAGATATTTCAATATTTCTGAATTTGATTCTCCAGATGAAAAAGGATCTGGAAAAAATATGAGTCCTGTATTTTTGGACTTTATTGATGAATTAAGATCAAGATGTAACTTTCCATTTAAAGTAACCAGTGGTTATAGAACGGAGGCTTATCATCAATCTTTAACCGAAAGAGGCTACCATACTATAAAAAATTCAGCTCATCTAAAAGGGCTTGCTGCAGATATAATAATAAAAGATAGTGTAAAGAGAGCTCTTTTTGTAGGCCATGCTTTACAATTAGTTCATGAATTAGGTTTACCATTTAGAGTTGGAATAAAGAAAGACTCCTTCTGCCATATCGATATTGATGGAGAACGTACAAATCCAAGGCTCTGGATTTACTGAAAACAGCTAATAGAAAGAGCTGAAATACTTTCTTATAATTAAAATTTTACAAAATGTTAAAAAATTGGTTACAAACAATAGTTTTAAGGGGAATGGGAAATTCTCGTAAATTCTGGTATATGGTTATTGGGGTACTAACAACCATTTTTGCCGATACTTTTAATTTGAATCCAGAAGAAGTGAACAATATTCTGATGAGCGTTGGAGCTCTTATTCTTGGACAAGGATTTGCAGATATGAATAAAAAGAAGTAAAAAATGAAGAGCAAATATCTAAATTATAAGGATGAGATATTAGAGCTTTTTGATAATGGAGCAAACTACAATGAAATTTCAGCTTACCTTATAGATACATATAAGTTAGAAGTTTCAGTAGATACACTTAGAAAAAAGATAAAAGAAATTGTTCATTATTTAATTGCAGATAAAGATATTGTTGAATATAATATCAGACTTGCAAAACAGAAACAAAAGTTCCAAGATTTAAACAGAATTGAAAGAAAATCATTTAGAGAGGATTCAAGACAAGAAAACGCTCTGGTAGAGTATAACACCGAAATCATAAAACTATTAAAGAGAGAGAGTTTAAAGACTAAAATAAGTAAAAAGAAACATAACACTGAATCTGCAATAGTAGTCCAAATTGCAGATACTCATTTTAATGAACTTGTAGAACTTGAATCAAATAAATATGATTTTGATATTGCTTCAAAACGTCTACAAAAATACGCTTATAAAGTTAAAGAATATGTTAAATTCCATAAAGCAAATAAAGTATTAATTGCAATAACAGGAGATTTAATAAACTCAGATAGAAGATTAGATGAGAAACTCAGCATGGCGACAAATCGCGCAAAAAGTACATTTCTTGGAGTTCATCTATTAAAACATTTTATATTAGATATAAACGAAAGTGCAGAGGTTCAGGTTTGTTGCGTTACTGGAAATGAATCAAGAGTAAACTTGGATTTAGGTTGGGTTGATCTGGTGGCAAGTGATAACTACGATTTTACAATATTTGAGATGTTGAGGTTATTACTTCCAGATATTAATTTTTTAAGAGGGGATGCTCTTGAATTGGTTGTGGAGATAAACGGAAAAAATATGTTGGTAATACACGGCCATCAATTAGGAAGAATGGATTCTAATCAAGTTGGTAAAGTAATTTCTAAATATAGTGCAAGAGGAGTTATAATTGATTTTATTATATGTGGGCACCTTCATGAAACTATGATTCGGGATAACATTGCAAGAAGTGCTTCATTGGTAGGATCTAACGCATACAGTGAAAACGCATTAAATTTAAGTGGAACAGCCGCTCAGAACATATATTGCTTTACAGATGATGGGAGGCATGATATAAGGATAGATTTACAAGAAACAAACGGATGGGATGGTTACGATATAAAAGAAGAGTTATTTGCTTATAATGCAAAGAGTGCACAAAAAACATATAAAAAAGAAACAATATTCAAAATAATTATATAATATTGCTCCATATTTGTTAAATAGTTAGTTATTTAGTTGAAAGGGGAGTTGAATTTTAAAGGGGTTCAGCTCCTTTTTTTATAGTTTACGTCAAAACTAACGAAAAATCAACGAATTGTTAGTAACTAAAACACACAAAAAACCAAAAAACTTTCATTTGCTAGGTTAAAAAAAACTTTAAAAAAGTTTGTAGATGTTAAAAACTTACTTATATTTGTATCAAGTTTAACAAATAAAACTAAAAAAAATGAAAACAACAAAACACACATTTAACAAAATTACAAAAAAAGAAAATTTATTAATTAAAGTAAAGTCATCATTTAATGGAATGATTGATGGATGTGAATATTATAATAATGGATTTGAAAAGGTAGAAAAAACAGATAACAATTTAAAAAATACTTATGGAATCAACGGTGCTTGGTTAGTTGGTGGGGGTAGAGATTATTTTGAATTATATGAAGATGAAAATGTTTCAGGAATTTATGTTTATAATTCATGTGGATCTTTTGTAATAGGAACTCAAAAATAATAAAAAAGGGGGGTGTAAAAACCCCCGTTTTAAAACTAAATAAAAATGTATAAAATAACACACAAGAAAACAGGATTCATTCATTACTTTAATACAAAAGAAACTGCAAATTTTGTTAAAATTAATGGATCAAAAAATTATAAAGTAGAAGAAGTTAGAACTATAAACAAGTCAGAAATCTTTTACGCTTTTTTAACTTTAACTTTAATGGCAGTTTTTACTATTGCTTTTATTTATTACGCAACCAATTAAAATGGAAGAAAAGCTGCAACCAGCAAGATTAGCTCTAATGACTATGTTTAAAGTATTAGAAAAGGATATAATTCAAATGAAGAGTAGAAAACAAAAGAAAGTTCATGCTCGGATGTTTTATAATTATTACTTATGGAAAGTCTTTAAAGTACCTCATAATGATATTAAAAAACATATTAAGGGAATGCATCATGCAACCAGTATATATTTGAAAAATAAATTAGAATTTGAAATGGATAAATATGATTCTGTTGCAACGGAATGGGAAACTTTTTTATATTTTGCAGAGTATCAAGAAAGTAAACAATTAGAGAGATCAAAAGTTAAATGTTTTATAGAAGAATATAAAAAGAAACAAGAAAAAATTAAGAACTGGGAATCTAATCATATTGATATGGATGATTGGTTTAAATATAGTGGAAAAACAGAAGAAGATTCTGAAGAATACAAAAATTTAATTGATAAAAAAAATGGATTTGTATCTAAAAAATCAAGAAAAGAATATTTTAGAGAATATTGGAGAAAAAGAAAAATTAAAAAAATAAATAAATAAAAAAACTATGAAAGGAATACTAGCTACAGGAAACACCGAAACAAAAAGAGAAATAGTTCCATCAGGAACTCACATTGCAAGATGCTACTCAATGATCCATATTGGAACAGTTGAATGGGAATGGCAAGGAGAAACAAAATACTCTAACAAAATAAGAGTTAGTTTTGAACTTCCACATGAAATGAGAGATTTTGGAGGGGAAGAAAAGCCAATGGTTATTTCAAAAGAATATACTTTATCATTACATGAGAAATCTAATTTAAGAAGAGATTTGGAAGGATGGAGAGGAAAGTCTTTTAGCAATAAAGAGTTAGCTCATTTTGATATAACTAACTTAATAAGCAAAGAATGCAACATATCTATAATTCATAAAACTTCAAAAAGTGGAAATGAATTTGCACAAATAGGAAGTATTTCAGGAATGTCAAAAGGAACTGAGTGCCCAGATCAATTTAACGATTCATTCATATTTAACTATCAAGATAACTTTAATGAAGAATGGTTAGAATTACAGCCAGAATGGATTAAAGATCAGATTAAAAATACTGATGAATATAAAAATAAAATGAATCAAAAGAAGTTCCAAGATACTCCAACTGATGATATGCCTTTCTAATGAATCCAGTATCTCAAGCTCTTAAAATAGTTGAAGAAATTACTGATAACGTATATTCTCAAAATAAACTTTTAGAAGTAATGACTCACAATTTAACATTAAAAGAAATAGAATTGTTATTTAATAAATTAAAATTATGCTCAGAGGATTTGAAAAATTAACAGATGAACTAACGGATGATGAACTAAAAAAAGTTCCATCTATCATTAAAGGTATTAGCAAACGTATTGGAAAAGAAAATGCAGTTACTTCCAAGATCATTTGCGACAAAATGAATTTGATTGGAGTTAGATTAAGAAAGATAATACACTTTATTAGAGTAAACAATTTACTTTATGGATTATGTTCAAACTCTAAAGGTTACTATGTTGCAAAAAACATTCAAGAACTTGAGGACAATAACAAAAGTTTACAACAAAGGATTACATCTCAAATTGAAATATTAAACGCTCTGGAAAAACAATCTGTTATGTTTGGAGGAACTGGAGAACAAACTGATTTTGAATGAACATAAAAAGAATTCAGAAAAGTAAAAACTATTCTATAATATCAAATGAGATATTAAGAAGAAAAGATTTGAGTTTAAAGGCAAAAGGATTAATGAGTTTGATTTTATCCCTGCCAGATTCATGGGATCTTACAGTAAATGGATTAGTTGAAATAATTAAAGAGTCAAAAAACACTGTTTACACCGTTCTAAAGGAGTTAAATGGTTTTGGATATGTAGAACGTAATAGAATAACAGATAACTCGGGAAAAGTGATTAAATGGGAACTTCTTATTTACGAAAAACCACTTACCAAAAAGCCACAACTTAAAAAACCAGATGTGGAAAACTGCACACAAATAATTACTGATACTAAAATAACTACTAATATAAATAAGATATATTGGATTGATGAAATTAAAGACTTAAATTATCCAAAAGAAATGAAGGAAGATTTTATTGGATATTGGAGTGAAGAATCAAAGACTGGTAAAACAAGGCAATCAATGCAGAAAACATGGAATACTGAAAGAAGATTGAAAACATGGGCAAAAAATGATAAGAACTGGAATAAAACAAAAACATCAAAGATTGATTCTCAAATTGATTCTTATGTTGGAGCATTAAATTTATTAGAAAAGAAATATGAAAACAGTTAATAGTTTAAGTGGAGGAAAAACTTCAAGTTATATTGCAGTAAATTATCCTGCTGATTATAATGTTTTTTCTTTAGTTAGAACAAATGATAAACTTTGTGAATATCCTGATTCAAAAGTTAGACAAATTGTATCTGATTTCATAGGATGTGAATTTGTAGGAACAACAGAACAAGATAACATCATAAAAATAATGTTAGATCTATCTGAAAAAATTGATATTGATTGGATAACGGGAGAACCTTTTGAGGATATTATTAATGGTAGTTGGAATAAAGGAAAGAATGGAGCTCACTATTTGCCAAATATGATGGTTAGATATTGCACAACACATTTAAAAATGAATCCTATTTTTGAATGGTGGCAAAGAGAATTAAATGAAATAGTAGAGATGAGAATAGGTTTTAGAAAAGGAGAGGAGAAAAGAGCAAATAGATTAATAGATAAACTTAATAATGGAGTTGATGAGATGAAAACAATAGTTGGAAAGAGAGGAACTCAAAACAAATGGGGAATGATAGGATGGAGAAAACCTAAATTTCCTTTAATTGATGATGGAATAAAATCCATAGATATTGATAAATATTGGAAACAAAATAAATGGGTTGGTTTTGAGAAAGGATATTATAATAATTGTGTAGGATGTTTTCATAGAAGCCCTTTGTTTCTTAATAAGATGGCTCAGGAACATAAAAACAAAATGGAATGGTTTGCTAAAATGGAGAAACAAAACAAACCTAATACATTTATAAAAGGAATAACATATAAAGAAATTATGAATTGGAATATGCAAACAGAATTATCTTTTGATGATTTTTCTGAATGTGATTCAGGATATTGTGGATTATGAAAGAACTAACTAAAAAATGCATAGGACTAATATCAAACACTTTAGTTCAATTAGGACAAACAAAATCAGATAAAGATATTCTTATTCTTGCTTCTACACTTGCTGAGGACTTGATGAGAGATTTTGGAAATATGAGATGGAATGATGTTGAAGAGGCTTTTAGATCAGGAATAAGAGGAGAAAGATTTGTAGTTAATGTTCAAACATACTATATATGGTTAAGAGATCAGAAGAAATTAATTGATGAAGATATATGGAAAAAGAACAACCAAGTTACATATAGGCCAGATAAAAGATTAACATACAGGCCAAAGAAAGGAACTGGATTGCTAACTATTAAAAAACTATTATGATTAACTTATATAATAGAGATTGTATGGAAGCCTTAAAAGAATTTAAGGATAATCAATTTGACTTAGCTATTGTTGATCCACCTTATGGCATCAATGGAGGAATAAATGACAATCGTAAAACTGTCAATAAATCAAAAAAAAATTCAATGCGTAATTATGGATTGATAAAATGGGATAAAAAACCTAAAAAAAAATATTTTAATGAATTAAAAAGAGTCAGTAAAAATCAAATTATATTTGGTGGAAATTATTTTATTGAACATCTAAAAAGTACACGCTGTTTTATTATATGGGATAAAATGACATATATCCCCACAATGTCACAATGTGAATTGGCTTGGACTTCTTTTGATAAAAATACTCATTATGTAAAAATCAATAGTAATCAAAAGAATAGAATTCATATAAACCAAAAACCTGTAAAATTATATGAATTTTTACTAATGAATTACGCAAAAGAAGGAGATAAGATATTAGATACTCATTTAGGAAGTGGATCAATTGCTATAGCTTGCCATAATTTAGGATATGATTTAGAGGGATACGAATTGGATACAGAATACTTTGAAGTAGCAAATAAAAGATTAAAGCAACATCAACAACAACTAACAATATTTTAATATGATAAAACAACTATTCGGATCTTATAATGATCCAAGAGATGAAAAGGATGAAGTAGAACACTATTGTAAGAATTGCCAAATGGAAGAGGTTGAAGAGAAAGGAGAAGTATGTGATGAATGTTATGAAACTTATTTTTGTGCTTGTGGTAAGTATAAAAAGGTTGAAGATTCAAATCTATGTAAAGCTTGTTTACTATGAGAAAACCACACAAACACACAAATATTCATTCTCAACTTCATAGGTTTTTAAATGAAGAAGGATTTAGCAATGTTATGATATGTGAAATTTTAGATATATCAACTACTAATTCAATTACTTTAAAAAAATATATGGAAGATCCAAAACAATTAAAAGTTTATAATATTTATAATATTTGTGAATATACTGATGTAACTTTTGATTTTGTTATTTCATTAATAAAAGATAATTAACAAAATGAAGTTAACAACTTTTAAAACAAAAGAAACATTTTTAAAAATTATTTATAAATTTGTAAAATGAGAAATGTAAAATCACTAATTACAATAATAAACAATCTAATTACTGTTATATTACTAACTCCAATATTAATATTTGTTTATACAATAAAAATAATAATACAGACTCTTGAAAGCTTTTGGAAAAATAATTAAAGGAAAGATTGTTTTTGATGATAGGGCAAAATTCTTGAATGATGTTGCTAAATTTGATGATGATATTAAAATTGTTGTTGAAGTTAGAGAAGCAAAAGATATTAGAACAAACGCTCAGAATAGATTATGGTGGAAATGGATTGAACTAATTGCTGATGAAACAGGAAACGAAAAACAAGAAATACATTCTATTTTGAAATATAAATTTTTATTAAAAGAAGAAATGATTGATGGAGAACTTCATCAAGGATTAAAGAGTACAACTACATTAACAAAGGAAGAGTTCGGCAAACTTACTCAGGAAGTTTTTTATTGGGCAAACGATACATTAAACATTAATCTTCCTAATGAGTGAAGCAAGATTACAGAGTGAGGTTGTTAAGTATATTCAATTGCAATATCCTAAGGTTAAATATTGTGCATCTCTTGGAGGACAATATCAACCATTTCAATCTCAAAGGAACAGAGCGAGAAAAACTGGTTATGTTAAAGGGTTTCCGGATTTATTTATTTACGAAGCACGCAATGGGTTTCATGGATTAGCATTAGAGATTAAAACACACAAAGGAAGAGCAACTAAAGAACAAAAAGAATGGATAGAAGCATTGAATGAAAGAGGTTACAAAGCTGTTATTGCGAAAGGATTACCTGAAATATTAAATTGTATTGATGATTATTTAAAACGCTCAAGAATGTTTCACTCATGAAAAAGATTAGTGATAAACAAAAGAAAGAGAAGAGATTACTATCTATTATTTATAATCAAATAGCAGAAGAGAGAGGCCATTATTGCACTGGATGCGGAAGGACAACTAACTTATCTCACAGCCATTTGATTCCAAGAAGTAGAAGGAAGGACTTAGTAAATGACAAAAGAAATATAACGTACCATTGCTTAAGTATTGGAGAACATAAAGGTTGCCATGATATGTGGGAAAGTAAAGAAAGAGTAAAGCTTTTAGATTATCATAAGAACATGGAATATATTTTAGAAGTTGATACTGAATATTATTTTTTAATAACTGATTAATGGCAAAGAAAAGAAAACTTAATAGCAAGAATCCTAAATGGAATAAAGATATAAAAGAAAAGGAGTGGAGCAAAAGAATATTAATGAAAGAAGTAAAAGGAGTTAAAATTTACTTCTGCTGGGAATAATTATATGAATCTATTTACAATACAATGGGCATCAACTAACTTACCTAATCAAAGATATATAATATTTAATGATGGTAAAAGCTCAGCTATATATAAAAGATACTTCTGGATAATATATATAAGAATAACAAAGAAACATAAAAACAATTTAGAACAAGTAAACTTATTAACTAAATATAAAACATTAACTAATTAAAAAAAATGCCTACACTTCCTAAAGGTAAACATAGGCCATGGATTCCAGTAAGGCCAAGTCATATGAGAGATGTAGATAATTCTTCATTCTATAACTCAAGAAGATGGCGTTCTATTAGTAAACACTTTAGAAAGAAGAATCCGTTATGTATTCAATGTGAAAGAGATGGTAACGGGCCAACAGCTGCAACAGTATGTGATCATATTAAACCAATATCTCAATATGGAATGGGAGTTGCAACAGATATAAAGAACTTACAATCCCTATGTACTAAATGCCACAACTCCAAGTCAGGAAGAGAAAGTTCTGAGATGAGAAAGACTAAGGTATATGATAGAAAAAAATAAAAAAAATTTTATGGGAGGGGGTATTAACATCTTAAAAGGAAAGTATCTGTACAT
>VTLG01007849.1_pt1 | contig 25281 bp, 35 predicted proteins | sample 4694571 | NCBI WGS metagenome assembly VTLG01 (sample SAMN12604809, study PRJNA352737) | marine metagenome | biome: ENVO:00000447; feature: ENVO:00000209|ENVO:00000569|ENVO:01000036; material: ENVO:00002151; isolation source: viral sequences binned using virsorter ...
AGCATCACATACTGCTAAAGCAATAGGACAATCCATTTCACACTCTTGTATACCATTCTTTATATGGTCTTTAGTCACTTCAATCAACATTGTGTTTAGCCTCCTCTTCTTTCATAGATACCCAGTCATCATAGTCTTGCATATCCTTCTCATTTTTATCTATAGCTTCTTGGAGTTCTCTCTTAAATGTTTCAATACAATCATCAGCATCGTTATCAACAAACTTCTTTGCTGCCTTTAATAATGCTGTATTCTTCATAAGTTCTACATAATCTATCATTTATTTATCCTCCTTAAGTTTAATTGATATTGATATCTTATTCTTTTAGTGTAAGACTTGATAGTTATATGAGTATAATCTTCATCTTTTATATTTCTACCAAGTCCTACATCTTTACGATTTATATAATGGATAAACTCAGTTGCTCTCATTTTTAAAGTAATCCTTCATTATGCTATACATATTGTGCATTGACTCTTCAAATGATTCATGACTAACTCTTTCGTCTTCATCTAATATTCTAAGAGTTACACTTAATTTAGCTACAACAAGTTGAAAGGGTTTCTCTAACCACAGTTTAGGAGGAGGTTCTGAGAACAACGCTTTATTTAGTTCGGACGGATGTTCATTCATCATATGTTCCGTAATATCTTTGTCTTTATCATTAATAAATATATCTTCAACTAGTCTGTTTTCTTCGTTAGCACAGAAAGGACAAGGTTCGCCATTACCGATAGCTACAAAATTAGTCATTTTTATTTCTTTTGCCATTGTTCTTCTCCTTGTTAAAAGTCTCCAGGTGCTACTTGGAAACAGGTTAATTTGCATTTATCACGCCACATATCTACAACTTGCTGTCTATCATCAAGAACATAGTGTATGAAGTATTCATCTTCTATGTATGTCTTATACATATCATACTTTACCTCATCATCTTTACGATAGTCACCAGCACCTCTCATAGATAATCTATAATCACCTATTTTAATCTTATCTCTACAATGTGATAGGAAAGCATCATATTTACGTATGTAAATAAATTGATACTCTAACCAAGCTTTAGTAAGTTCTAAACAATCAGGATATTCTTTATCATCAAACTTACCAACACGATAACATTTATCTTTACGCTCTGACTTACCAGGAAATGTTACATTCTCTCTGCCTGAAAAGAAGAATACTATACCTTCAGGAAATAAACTCCAGAATGAGAATATATTTATAAATACAGCAATGTTATGTTTATCTCTACCTACTAAAGAATAGTCATAAGCCTGTCTATGTTCACCGATACCAAGAGCTGCTGTCCCATCGATATCTACTATTATAGCATCTTTCATTGTTCTGCTCCTTATTTAAATGATGACTACAGGGATATCTAGGCATCCCTTTATTGTAGTCTCTACATTAACATTTTACAGGCATATGTCCCAAACCTAGAATGTATTTATATGTCCCAATGAGGTTAAGTAGACGACAAGAACTTTTGGTAGTTGTCTTCATACTAGCTCTTAATTATAATACTACTCACATCTATCCCTCGGCTCAATTGAATGAACAGGAGTTTAAGATGCTACTTTCATATTATAACAGGGACATTAGTAGCGGAGGTTGGAATCGAACCAACAATACGTGAGTTTATGAGACTCATTAGCCTACCAAAGCTTGTCTCCGCATTTGTTTAAGCAGTTTATTACATTAGTCCAACTTATCTAACTTACTACAAGTTATGTAGGTTATTAATCTATGCTTAGGACTTTGTTCTATAATGATTGAGTAGTTTTAATACGTACTCAGGTATTGGGCTCACAACTTTAAGCCTTTTATATCATAAAGTGAGATAACAAAGTAAGGTCTTCCATTGCTTGTGCACTATGAGTTCCCTGCAGGATTAAAGATAATCCTCACTCTACTCATCCCACTCACCTTGTTATCTCATTCGTTAGGTTGATATCGTTCTTCCATTTCTTCTTTATGTGGAAGTAAGTCACTTTCATCTTGATTATAGATATACTCTTCAACATCCTTATCAAAACATGTATTACAGATTGTAGAACCAATCTCTTCCATATCATTCGAGAGATGATTGTTACAAAATAGATTACTACATATATCATGTTCTTCAAAGTCATCATAGTTTATTGGTGGCCAAATAAGCTCACAAATAGGTGCTATAGTTAAACAAGTAGTGAGTAACCATAGGAAGAGTAGATAGTTAACATCTAATCCTCTTATGATGTGATTTAATAATAATAGTGTGATACAACAGAATAATGCTAGGCTACCGTATCTTATATATTTATCCGTGTTCATCTTATATACCTCCTAGTTTAGCTAGTACTTCAGCTATGTATATAAGTGTAGCAATAATAAGTATACCTGATGCTAAGTTGATAATAGTTGCGAATATATCGCCTGTAGAATTGTTCATTATGAGCTCCTTGTATTGTTTATGTAATGTTTGTACTATATTTACCTTTTATCGCGTGAGTAGTTGCTTTGAACATAATAAAGATAAGCCTCAGACAATGAAGGAATAGTCGTAGAAGGTACCAATGAAGGCACCTCCTACGCTATAAAGGTAAGACTATGCTGTAGGTTGTTCTCTATCATCTACATCATCTGAAGATAGTTCGAGAGATTTGAGGTCTCGTTCAATTGATTCCATTTCATCATTGATTGAATCTTCTAAATGGATATCATCGTAAGAGATAGAGTTGTCAACACAGTATTGAACTATGTTGACTGGAGATACAAGAGAATTCGTAACTCTGTCGTAGAATTTGAATGTCTCCATTGCGTCGAAGTTCTCGTGAGTGTATCCCTGAGCACCTATTGCAAAACTGTCACGCTCTACAGAAACTGAAGAGATAGTTCGCACAGGCAGTAAAGTGAAGGAATTCCTACAATCACTAGAAACAAGTAGGTTTGGTAATCCAGAATTGTACCCTACTTGTGGAGCTTTCCATTTCTTTGCGAAAACTTGTATGATTCGTTGCGTCCATCCTTGATGTTGGTCTTTGAATAAGGTCATTTGTTTTTCTCCTTTGATTGAATTGAAAAATAACGGAATTGCTATTTTCGAAAAAATTACTTGGGGGTGCCTCTTAGCAAATATAACCAAGCACTAAAATGTACTATTTTTTGAAAGTAACCCTTGTATATGTGATGTAGGTCATATTATATTGTTAAGTTCCATGAGGCAATATTTAACATATTATCACCCTTCAAGTACCCCTGAAATGGTTCTGCTTAGAGGGTCAGACGTTGGGTTTACTCTCCATATAGGATTAAGAGTTTTTCCCCTACAGCCTCGTAAATTGTTTTAATATAATACTTAGTATGGGTCGATGGGCCTTACTCTAAGAAGTCAAGATGAGAATGAGATTGTCCGTAAGAGACTAAATAAGCTTGGTTTACTGAAAGTAGGAAACTAGTGTACTGGCTAAGAAGAAATTTAAAACTAAAGATTTTTTCCCTTCAGGGATAGTTGTATCTCGCTCACACTATTAGGAAATAGTGCTCGCATTGCTTATATTTAGGCTATGGAAGATGATAAAAATAATAAAATTACATATACACTTAAGATATGTTTTAATCCTGAAACTGATGAAATAGAGTACATAGCTGAGGGTATGGATGATGATGATTTTAATTTCACTCCTATTACTCCTAATTATATAGATAAAGATTACACTTCATTTATAACTTCTGAAGATATGGAAACTATAAAGGCTGTATATAATATAGAAGAAAGTTAATGAGAGTATACAGTATCAGAAAAGTAGACCATTGTGTATATGACAAGGTTGATACTCTTCCACCGAATATAATTCCAAGAGATAATTGGCGTATAGCCAAAATAGGAGACTGGGTAAGGTCTGATGATGACTGTATTATCCAGATACTTCGTAAAGGTAAGATGCTGCAAAGAGATAGGGAACTTACTTATGTAGGTACTTGTACTGGAACATTTATATGTAAAGTATCTATTAAGATGGATACTGATAAAAAGGCTAATATATATTCATTTGGGGGAAGGTCTACTCCAGAGGAAATAGTAGAGAATAGAAGAGTATTAACATCTAATGAACATCTATTTGTTACTTATCTTCAGCAAAGAATGAAACCTGTCGAAGCGTATATAAAGGCATTCCCTACTAATAATCCAAGCTATGCAAGAGTTAAGGCATATAATTTATTTAAAACACAAAGAGTGAGGACTGCTATGAAAGAAGAACTTAAACCTATAATGGAAGAACTAGGTATAGATGATAGGTTAGTATTAAGTGGTATAAAGGCTGAAGCTCAGAATGCTGATAAAGCTGATACTAGACTTAAAGCATTATTTAAATTATCTGATATACTTGATTTAGAAGAAAAGAATACTACTAAGGTACAGCAAATTACTGGAGCTGTATTCCAAGGATTTACTGATGATATGCTAGAAGGTGCAGAACGTAAAGAAACTAAGGAACTACCTGATTATCAATCTCTAGGTGATGAATCTATGTAAGGAGAAGTAATATGAGTTTTATTGATAAGTTAATAAAGGATAATAAAGAAGCAATAGTAGATTATATCTTTGATGATAAACTTCAGAAAAAGATTATCACTAAATTAAATGAGAATATTGATATACCCTTTATATCTGAAAAAACAGAAGCTAAGTACTTAAATGCTATATATGATTCTGTTGAGAAAGTTATAAAAGCTCAGATTATAAAGAAACTGTAATGGCTAATATTAATATGCATAATGTTTCTGCACAGGAAGAAGCCTTAGAGCTTGCAAAGAAAGATATGATATCCTTTGGTAAACTTTTTCTTCCAGATGATTTTATGAGGAGTGAAACTCCTCCTTTTCATTATGAGGTAGCTGATATGATAACTGACCTTGAGAATAAACAAGTGGCCATCATCCTTCCTCGCGGGCACGGCAAAACAGTTCTCACAAAATGCGATATACTTCGCAACTTCTTATTCACATCAGAGCCACTATTCTATGGTTGGGTATCAGCTACCGCTAAATTAGCGACAGGTAATATGGATTATATAAAGTATCATCTTGAATTTAATGAAAGGGTAACTTATTTTTTTGGGGCTCAAAAGGGTAATAAATGGACGGAGGTAGATATTGAATTACAAAACGGTTGTAAACTCATTTCTAAGTCAAACATCTCAGGTATTAGAGGAGGAGCCAAGTTACATAAAAGATATGACCTTATCATCTTGGACGACTTTGAAGATGAAAATAACACGATTACTTCAGAAGCTAGAGGAAAGAACTCCAATCTTATTACAGCTGTTGTATTCCCTGCACTTGAGCCTCATACTGGTAGGTTACGGATTAATGGGACTCCTGTTCATTTTGATAGTTTTATTAATAATCTTATCGTCAATTATGATAAGGCTAGTAAAGAGAATAACAAATTTTCTTGGGACATTATTTGCAGGAAAGCAATAGACGAAAAGGGTAATATGCTTTGGGATTCTTGGTTCCCTAAGAAAGAAATGGCTAGAAAGAAGAAGTTCTATTCAGATAGTGGACAACCTTCAAAGTTCTATCAAGAATATATGATGGAAGTTCAGAGTGAGGAAGATGCTATGTTTACTCGTAAGCATATAAGATATTGGGATGGAGCATATAGTTATGATGAAGAGGGAGAGATATCTTATCTTAGTATAGATGGAAAGGATATAGAACCTGTTAATATATTTGTGGGGGTTGACCCTGCTACTGATAGTGCAAGAAGAGAAGCTGATTATAGTGTCTTACTTATATTAGCAGTAGATATGAATAATAATATATATGTTCTTGATTATATAAGAAAAAGAGGTATTCCAGTTTTAGGTATTCCAGGTGAGGATAAATTAGGTATAGTGGATTATATGTATCAAATAGCAAAACAATATCATCCTACTTTATTTACTGTTGAGGATACTGCTATGAGTAAACCTATATTCCAAGCCTTAAGAGCTGAATCAAGAAGAAGAAATAATTTTGATGTTAGATGGAAAGAAGAGAAACCTGGGACAAGACTATCAAAGAGAGATAGGATACAAGAAGTACTTGCACAAAGGTTTTCAATAGGTCAGATACATATAAAGAAAGACCATCATGATTTATTTCATGAGATAATTACATTTGGTCCACGTATGAGTCATGATGATACTATAGATGCTTTAGCATATGCATGTAAGTTTTCAAGACCTATTATTAATATAGAAAAAGAGAAACAGAAATTTTATAAAAAGAGGCCAACTGCAAAGAGTTGGGTAGTAGCATGAGTGATGATATAATTACATTAGAAGATTTATCTCCAAAACCAGATGATAAAGATTAATGGATTTATTTGCAATATTAGAAACCTTTGGAGTTCCAGTTGCTATGAGTGTTGCATTTGGATTTTTCATTTGGAAGCAAAATAATTGGATACAAAATGAACTTCAGAAAGAACTTAGAGAATCTTTTGAAAGACTTGAAAATATAATTGACAAGGATTTTAGAAATATTGTTATTGGTCTTATTAATGCTCAAAAAGAAACTCAGATTAAAATTAGTGAGATAAATAAAAGTTATCGTGCTATAGTAGAAATTATGTCTATGTTATCTGGTAATGGATTAAAGAGTAAATTCTTAAAGAAAAAAGTAGAAGATGATTGGTAAACTTTAGTATATTAATATGCTGGAAACCATAAAGGATTTAAATGGCTAAAATAGATAAGGTAGTAGAAAAAGTTCGGAATTTATTTAATTCTGCTAAAACAACTAATAGAACTCAATGGGAACATGTTAATCAAAAAGGTTTTGATTTTGCAAATGATAATCAATTAACTGATGGAGAAAAACGTGCTTTAGAAGAACAGGGAATGCCTACCTTTACTATTAATAGAATAATTCCTGTAGTAGAAATGCTTAATTTTTATGCAACAGCTAAAAGTCCTAGATGGCAAGCAGTTGGAGCTCAGGGTGATGATATAGATGTTGCAGCATTATTTTCAGATATAGCTGATTATATTTGGTATAATTCTCATGGAGAAGTTTTATATAGTAATGCTATTAATGATTGCATAACAAAATCTCTTGGTTATTTAATGGTAACAGTAGACCCTGATGCTGACCAAGGAATGGGAGAAGTGATAATTACTCAACCAGACCCATTTGATATATATGTAGATGAAAAAGCAAGAGATATATTATTTAGAGATGCATCTTATATAATGATTAGAAAGATTCTTCCTAAATCTCATTTAATTAATAAATATCCTTCCTTAAAGAGAAAAATTATAAATGCTGAATCTAATGATAATTCATTTTTAGCATATTCTGAAAAAGCTACTGATATAGAACAAAAAGATTTCGATTATAAGGATATGGCAAATAGTGATTCTATACATAGTAAGGATGAGGATAAACTAGTAGAATATTTTGAATTATATGAAAAGGTTAAAATAGAATATATTAATTGTTTCTTTAAAGTAAAACCTGATGAAGCTTCTCAGCAAGAAATTATGAGGCAAGCATCTATTCAAGTTAAAAAAATGGAAGAAGAAATGAGTGTTGCATTTAAAGAAAAGCAATTACAACTTCAACAAGCAGTAGAAGCTGGTAAAATGCTTCCAGAAAGAATGGCACTTGAACTTAAAAAAGAAAAAGAAATGATGATGAATCAAATCAAAACATTTGAAATTGAGATAACTAATAAACTCCAAGAAGAAAATCAGCAAGTTGAAAGTCAAGTATTTTCTAAAAAAGAATTTGAATTGTTTGCAACTAGTAATCCTGAATTTACAGAACGTATTGTAAATTCAATACCATTTAGAAAAAATAGAATTAAACTATCTAAAGTTATAGGAGATAAAAAGATTGAAGAATCCTTTTTACCTGTAACAGAATATCCTATAGTTCCTCTTCATTATAAATGGACTGGAACACCTATGCCTATCTCAGCTGTTTCTCCACTAATAGGAAAGCAGAGAGAATTAAATAAAGCTCATCAATTAATGGTACATAATGCATCATTAGGGAGTAGTTTAAGATATATGTTTGAAGAAGGTTCTATTGATACTGACCATTGGGAAAAATATTCTTCAGCACCTGGAGCACTCTTACCAGTAAGAGGAGGATTTGAACCTCCTACTCCAGTAATGCCATTTCAGTTAAATAATGCATTTTTTGGTTTAGTTAATCAAGGCAAAGGAGATATGGAATATCTTGCAGGTGTATATTCTGCAATGCAAGGTGATACTGGTAGTACACAAGATATGCCTTATAGAGGTATGTTAGCTATGGATGAATATGGTACTAGAAGAATTAAGTATTGGTTAAAGAATAGTATAGAACCTGCTTTAAGACAAATTGGAGAAATAGTAAAACAAATGTCTCAAAGTGTATATACTGCTAATAAAGTATTTAATCTTATACAACCAAATGAAATTACTGAAGAAAAAAGAGTTGAAATTAATATTCCTATATATAATGATTATGGTGAGATAATAGATAGATATTATGATTATAAAACTGCAACGTTTGATGTAAGAATTGTATCTGGTTCTACATTACCTGTTAATAGATGGGCATATTTAGAAGAATTGAAACAATTATTACAGATGGGCGTTGTAGATGACATTGCTGTTCTGGAACAAGCAGATATTAGAAATAAAGAAAATATTATAAAGAGAAAATCTTTATATGCTCAACAACAATCTCAGATTGCTCAATTAGAAGAACAGATTAAGAGTTTACGTGGAGATAATGAAACTCTTACACGGCAAGTTGTCCAATCAAATATTAAATCAAAAGCATTGGCTGGTTCTGTAGAAGTAGCTAAACAAGTTGCAAATACTAAATCTAATATATATAAAGAAGAGCTTGAAACTGTTGCTCAACAAAAATTACATAGACAACTTGTTAATAAAGATTTAGAAAATAGACAACAAAAAATTAAAGAAGCAAATAAGAGAGATATTAATAATTAGGAATTAATATCTTAATTTTCTTAGATTTAGATGTATAAAAAGGGGAAGATAATGGCAGATAACCAAGGTAGTAACCCAGACAATGCTCAGCAAACAGCTGAAGATGCAATGTTTGGCTCTACTGAATCTTTCTTTGATGCTCTTGATGATAATGTCAATGGCATGGTAAAAGAAGATTCTCCTGTAGAAAAAACAGAGGCAACTCCAGAGATGGACCCTCAACAGTCAACAGTCGAATCGGGTTCTGAACAACCTACCGATAATGAAAATTGGAAGAAACGTTATTCAGATTCCACTCGTGAAGCACAAAGAATAAAAGCTGAGTTAAATACACTCAAACCTTACGTTCCTGTGTTAGAAGCGATGAAAAATGACAGTGGCTTAGTGGAACATGTGAGAGATTATATCAGTAATGGCGGTAATAAAGATATCAAAGATAAATTAAATCTTGATGAAGATTTTAAGTTTGATACTGATGACCTTATTGAAAATCCAGACTCACAATCCCGTAAAGTCTTCAATGCAATGGTGGACGAAAAAGTTCAGTCAAGAACTCAAGAAATGATTGAAACTGAAAAAATTCAACAGCAAAAAGTACAGAATAAACTTTCTGCACAACAACAAGCTGAAGAATTTAGAATTAAAAACAATCTTTCTATTGAGCAAATGAAAAATTTCTTAACTGATGCTCAAACTCGATTCAAAAATGGATACTTATCATTTGATGATATGTATTCACTTTTACATAGGGATAGTGTGAATCAGAAAGTAGCCAGTGCAACCAAGGAAGATATGTTGACGCAAATGAAAAACGTCAGAGAAATTCCGACTAGCCAAGGAAATGCTAATAATGCAGGTGAGAAGAATAGTCATGATGACGATATCTTTGATGCATTAAATAGTGTAGATGGTAATCTCGATAACATGTTTGGCTAGAATAAACAACTTTAAATAGACTATCTAGCTAGACACAATCCTCACATAGTGTGGGAAAGGATAGTCTCATGGCTTTAAATGACTATGTACAGTTATCGGAACTAGGGGCAACGGATTTTAATTCGGGCTTAACTACTGATGGTTCCAGTTTAGCTACTGGTGACCTGCGTAGACGGTATAACTTTGGCGATAGAGTTTCAGAACTTCAAATCGCTCAAGACCCCTTCTTTCGATTTTTAAGTAAAGTAAGTAAAAAACCAACAGACGACCCTCAATTCAAATTTACTGAAAAGAGAGGTTCATACCATAAAAGATATGCATATCCAAGTGCTTTTAGTGCTGATAATGTAACCTGGGATGAAGATTTGTCAGCAGATAATTCTACTGCTCAATATGATGAATACGAAACAGAGGGAAGCGTTGTGTATATTAAAATGGTAGCTGACTATAAAAATACTGGAAATATCCAGAATGTTTATGGTAATACAGGGAATGATGTTCTATTAGGAGATGACGGTACACAACCTAAATTTTTCCTACCAGGACAATTAGTTAAGATTCCATTTGCAGCTAGTGCAGCTGGTAAAATGGGTTCTTATTCTTTGATAAAGATTACAAATGTAGCATACCAAGATGAAAGTACTTCACCTCCAACAGCTCATACACATGGTGAAGCAGCAATTCTTACTGGAACAGTAGTAAAGACTAAAGATGGTGGTGATGATTTTTTTGCTGGTCCTCTTGGTGTTAATACTATGGTAGGTGATGTTACAGCAACTACATCAATAGCAGGAACTACTAATTCAAACGGTCTTGAAGTATCAAGATGTTATGTAGTAGGTTCTGCTCATGATGAAGGTAGTGGTTATCCAGAAACTTGGAAAGACCAGCCTTACAGTACAGCATTTGGAAGAACCCAAATATGGAAAACTTCAATGGCAATGACTAACACTGCTAGAGCTACTCAACTAAAGTATGAAGGAAATGAGTGGGCTAGAGTATGGAAAGAAAAGCTAATTGAACATAAATGGGATTTAGAAACTTCCATGTTGTTTGGTTCACAAAATGATACATATAACACAACACAAGGTGCTGTAGATTATGTCTTAAGTTATGGTAACCAATTTAGTTTAGATATAGCAACTAAGACTTCAGATGATTTCTTAGATGATATGTCTAACTATATGGACCCTAGATATAATCAAGGTAGTGCTAATGTATTCTTCTGCAATACTAGAGTGTATAACTGGCTCCATAAGATGGGTGGCTACTTCAAGAATAATCTTGAAATATCATCTAACTTTAGAGCTGATATTGCAATGACTGGTAAGAAGAAAGTGTTTGGTGTAGATATTAGTACTTTCTCAACTCCATATGGTGATATGAATGTGGCTAGAAATTGCCATCTTGATGGAACTAATATTGAGTTGTTAGGTGTTGATATGAAAAATTGTGCGTATCGTCCTCTTGTAGGCAACGGTGTCAACAGAGATACTTCAGTTTACGTGGGTGTTCAAACCCTCGAAAATAGTGGTGTCGACCGTAGAGTTGACTTAATCTTAACAGAAGCTGGGTGCGAATGGTCAATGCCTGAATCTCATGCTATCTGGACATCGTAAGGAGGTTAGATTATGGCAAATCCAATGTATGGACAAAATAAGTTCGACAATGCTATTGATAATGCAAAAGAAAATATAGTTGTTACAGTTGCAGCTACTACTTTAACTGCTGCTCAATCTGGAGCAACTGTTTTTCATAATGTTGCAGCTGCTGCATTAACATTACCTGCAGCTAAAGCTGGATTAAATTTCAAGATTGTTCTTGGAATTGAATCTACAGCTGGATGTAATGTTTTAACAGCATCTAATGCAGATTGTTTCTTTGGCGTAATACCTATATCATGTGATGATACAGATGACCAAACAGGCGTAGCTCAAAAACTAACTCATGCAGTTGCTATTGCAGCTCCTGCTAGTTATGATGCTATGAAATTTGTTGCAGCTACAGCTACAATAGGTGGTGTTGCTGGTGAGTGTATATGGTTAACATGTATAGATGATGTTGCTTGGCATGTTTCTATACCATATCATGCTACATCTGCTAATGACCCAGGTGACTGTGCTTTAATTGTAGCAAGGTAAGGGGGGTAGATAATGGCTGATGGAAGTGGAACTAAGTTAGCGGCAAGAGCTAGTCATGAAGACGGTGCATATATGTTTAATATGAATAATGCTGCTGCCTCATCTCATGTCTTAGATATGGGTGATAGTGGTAAAACATACATGTTGTATAGCACTGTAGCTAGAACTATAACTTTACCAGCAGTAGCTGCTGGACTTAAGTTTAAGTTTATAGCAACTGACACAACAGCTGATAGTACAATTGCACCTAGTGAAGGAACTGCCTTGTTAAAAGGTGGTGCTGAAGCTGGGAATTCTTATCTCACACTAGCTGGAACTACTATAATAGTAGAAGCAGCAGCGACAGTAGGAGATTGGCTTGAATTCATATGTGATGGTACTTATTGGTATGTTAGTGGTCATACTTCAGCAGGTGCTGGCTTTTCGGTATCTTAGTAAATAAAAAACTAATCGAGTTTGCCTGTTTCGGCAGGCAGACTCACTTAGGAGATAAAAATGAAATGTGAATGTAAATGTAAAAATTGTAAATGTGAGAATTGTGAATGCAAAGTTTCGAACAAAGAGTAGAAGCGTTAACACAATTGGCTCTAACTAGTAGTAGTGCTCCTAGTTTAGATGACTTAACTCAATATTTACGAGATAGTGTTAAAGATTTAATTAGAAAGAGTGTTGCTCGTGGAGGCAAATTATTACATATGTTTGCTAAAAAGGAAACTATTACTGGAGCAACAGGATTGGAAACTGATGGAGCATTAGTTTTATCAGTATTAAGAGGTGATGGTACAATATTAAATCCTGCTAATGAAATTTCTCCAAATTTAAAAGGAAGAATAGGGGATGTTGATAGTTTATATTATGCTTCTAAATATAATCCAGTTTTTTATATAGAAGAAAATAAAATATATATTAAACCAGACCCTACTACTGGAACTACTGATTATGGAGAAATAACTCATGTAGTATATGATGGAAGTTTAAATTATGCTTCTATAAATATAACTAATTTTCCTGAAAGTGCTGAATATTTAGTAGCATTAAATGCAGCAGCGATGTGTTGTTTAGTTAAGGCTAATTCAATACATAATAATTTACCTACAGTTCCTACATTTACTAAGATTCCTAATTATAATTATGATAGTGTAAGTTTACCATCTTTTCCTATTTATAGTCCTCCAGGGTTGGCATTTGACACTAGTGATATTAAAACTCAATTAAATAATGATGATTTAGATTTAGCAGATAAACATAGTGAACTATTGGAAAAGGAAATGTCTAGATTTGAAAAAGATTTAGATGTATCAAATGAAAGATTTTCTAAAGCTCTAGAAGAATTTACAAGTGAATTACAAAGAAAAAGAGGAAATGCTGATAAAGAATTAGAAACTATAATTAATCAATATGGAAGTGATGTCAAAAAGTTTGAAGCAGAAATGCAGAATTATTCAGCTACTTTTCAAAAAAGTGTTACTCAATATAATTGGTGGATGACACAATATAGTAATTTATTAAATGAATATAATTCAGGTATTATGTCTTTATTTGGAAAGAAACCTTCTGCTCAAACTCCTCAACAAGAACAGGCTTATCAACAAGGAGCAGCTGAATAATGGCGGCAGGTGATAAAGTAAAATTTTCAGTTATTTGTACTCCTATAGAAGAAATAGCTACAGAACAAGCTCTTTCTCCAATTCCTGAAATAATAGCAAGTGAAGTTGGTAAATCTTTAAGTGGAAGTGGAGAAGCTACAGTAGCTAGTTTTGATGCTGATTCAGGAAGTGGAGCTGATGCTAGCGTTCAAGGATATTTAAATGGTGTAGTTAATTATGTAAATTGTGTAGATAATAGTGCAACAGCTATCTCGACTCATACTACTGCCTCATTTGTTTATATAAAGAATACAGGATATCTTTTTGATTCCGTAACTACATTAGGAGTTGCAATGACTGAACATGTTGTTGTTACAACAGTAAATACAGGAACTACTACTATTTCTTCATTAGGTCCTGGAGAAGCGATAGTATTAAAAGCATTACAAGCTACTAAGACATTAGATTGCACAAAAATTAAAGTACAAACATTTGAAGCTAATGGTTCAGGAGCTGGAACTGATGACCATTTAGCTGTAGAAATATTAGTAGTAGATTAATGAAAGGAATTATGTAAATGGCAGATAAAGCATTAGGAAGTCTTTCTGCTTCAGTTTTTATGGATGATTTAAGAAGTTCTCTTACAGGAGGATTGTCTTATGAACCAGATAATGCAAATGATAAGTGGATATATTCAGAACATAGTGTAACTGCTACAGGTACTGTAAATATGATAACTATTGGAGAAATGTTTTTAGGAACAGCTACACCATGTGTGGCTGGTGATAAAATTAAATGGATAGCAATTAAACATACTGGAACATCAGATGGAGGTACAACTGTTGACCGTACTAAGGCTATTTTAGTTACTCATACAGGTGCAACACCTGTTTATAATGGAAGTACATCAACAGCTGGTATTTTAATTGAACCCAATGAATTGTTTATAGCAAAACTACCACAAACTACAATTCAAGATTTACATGCTATAGTTGTAAATTATAGTAGTAGCGGTACTATTACTGTTAATACTGGAACTGTAAAAGTTCAGATAGCAGCATTAGTAGATGATGTGTAAGGAGATTTATGAAAGTTAAAGAATTAATGGAAAGAGTAGGTATAAGAGAAACAGGAAGAGCTATTGCTTATATCAAAGATGGTATGGAAGAATTGAATATAATGTTTGAAACTAATTCTACTACTCAAAGAATAGATATAAATCAAGACCAGAGATTTTATGAATTTCCTAATGATATGATTAAAGTTATAGATATAAGAATGAAGAATCATTTGAATGATAAAGATGAATATAGAAGTATTCCAAGAATGTTACATAAACCAACTATTAAAGATGAGGATGCTATATAATGGCTAAAGAATATGCTTATTATTTAGAAGGTGGTAAATTAGCTGTTGTTGAAAGAGATACTAGTTTTGATAATAATGTTGAATCTAAGGAATTTGGTCCTGGAGTATCAAGACAACAATGGAAATCTCCTCAATCATCTATAACTGATGGTCTTGAGATTAAATATGCTTACAGCCCTATATATAACCTTTATAATGATGAGAATACTGGTAATTTTGGAGGACTATTTCATGTTAATGGATGGACTGTTTTAGATGGCTATGTATGTTTTGTAAGGTCAATTGATAGTGGTACAGCAACTTGGACTGGTGTTAATCCAGTTACAGCTGGAACTCAAGGAGATACTGGAGGACAAAGTTTAGATTATATAGTTGTTTCAGGTAGTTCTAGGTGGAATGGATTACATAAGGTTCAAACAGCAGGTGGAGCTTATGGTACATTATTGGGAGGGATTATAAAAACATATACGAGAGCTAGAGCTATGGGTCCTTTTGTAACAGCTGTAGATTTAGATTTAGCAGCTGATGAGACTGTATATGAGGGAGGTTCTGATGGTGTTCATATGGCAGACCGTGGATTTGAAGTTGGTGATTATGTTTGGATGTCTGGTCATACAGGAGCTGGGACTCATAATGGAGTATTTACAATATCGGCTGTAACGCCAAATGCAACAGCAACTAGTAGTACATTAACATTTGATACAAGATATTATCTACCTACAAATGATGTTGGAGGGTCTTGGGATGAGGAAGTAACTGCTGCTGCAAATTTTACTCCAGATACGGATGGAACAAATAAACTTGTTACTGTAGCTAAGATAGAGCATGAGATTTGTAAAGTATATACCGATGTAGATGTATTAAATGATGAAGCAGATAATATAGATTTACCTTCATATTTACAAAAGGCATTAGTGTATTATGTTAAAGCTAAAGTAGCTGAAGATAGTGGTAATTTTGATGTAAAAGAATATATGCAAAGAGAATTTAGAAGAATGATAGAAAAGTATGAAAGTACTTTAGTTAGAGGTCCTAGAATAATGAGTTCAGGATTCCACGCAATAAGATAAATAGTGCATTCACGGTCAAGCTAAGACCTTAAAGCACGACTCGAAAGGAGAATAAAATGGCAAAAACAAAACTTCAGAACTATACAGTTCAAGAAAAACTCAACAAAATGGATGTCGATATTATTGATATATCAGCAACACTTACTGGAGATGGTACTGCAGATGATGTTATGTTTGTAACTACAGAAATACCAAATTGTGTTCCTGTTAAAGGAGGTACTTGTATCCTTCAATCAATTACAGCAGTTTTGACAGACCATGCTACAGATGCATCAGGTACTGGTTCAAATGTTACAGGTGCTTTCAAATTAGTATTTACTTCAGATAGTCAAGTTCTTGGAACTGTAAGTGATTCAGTTTTAGATAGAGTAGTAGATGGTGGTGGTACTGGTAATATAGATAATTGGACTAGAGCTGTATTAGATGGGACTTCAGCTATTGTTCCTATTACAATAGTTCAAGATTTAGGTGAACTTGGAATAGCATATAAAACAAATATAGGTGCTGTTTTAAAAGCATCTTCAGATTCAACAAGTATGTATATATGGGGTATAACTAATTCTACAAATGATTATAATGGTGCGACAATTACTTTAAGACTAGGCGTTATAAAAGACTAATGTTTCCTGCAAGAGCAATGGCAATATTAGGTGGAGATTCATTTAGAGATGAATATTCATTATCATTTGATGGTACTGATGAAAATATTAGAATACCTGCAACTACTTTTGATGTAGATGATAATACAATATCTTTTGTATTTTGGGCTAAGAGGGCTGCTACTAATGCAGTTCATTGTGTCCTTGGAAATACTGGGGAAGCTGAATCTAAACATTTAAGATTTACTTCAGCTGGTAATATAAAATTAGAGAATAATACTGCAGCTGAAGAAGCAGTTATGACTTTAAATACTGATGATACAAGTTGGCATCATTATGTAGTAGCAGTAAGTAGTGGAACTGTCACAGCTTATCAAGATGGAATAGCAATGTCAGTTTCAGGTTCTACTCTTACTACTACTGCTGTAACATTTGATACTATTGCAGGACAAGGTACAAGTGGAGACTCTTATAATTTTAATGGTAATATATCAGAAATAGCTGCATACAATATTACATTAACATCATCACAAGCTAAAATGGTTTACAATGATAGAGAACCTTTTGACCATAAAAATTGGTCTAAAACAGGAAACCTAACTCAATGGTGGAGAATGGGTGATTGTAGATTAGACGATGGCAATGGTTTAATAGGTGATGAAACAAATGCTATTTTAGATGGTAATATACAAAATACAGCATTTTCTGCTGATGCAACTATAGCAGGGTTTACAGGTGAATCTGCTACAGGATTTACAGCAGTTAATACAAATGCAGGAGATGGGGTTAATGACAATGCTTATGGTAAAGCTTTATCATTAACAGCGGGGCATACGTATAAACTATCTTGGACAACTACTATTAATGCAGGAGATTTATCTCAACAATTAGATGTAGCTGTTGCGACAGCTATAGGGGGTGGTTCAGGAGATACAGCTACAGCAGGTACACATATTGCAGCAGGAGATTATGTTAATTATTTCACAGTATCTAGTACAGCGACACATTATGTGGTTTTTAGGTTAGGAGGTAATGGTACATATAATTTTACTATATCTAATGTTAGTTTGCAAAAGGTGAATGGTAATCCAGGAATAATGATTAATATGGAAGCAACAGACTTTACAGGAGATACTCCCTAATGGCTTATGAAAATAGAAAATGGATAATAATAAATGTATCTGATATAACAGATGATATGATATCTAATGCTATCCAAACATCTTCAGATACTCTAAGAAAGACTTTAGATGATTCTAAAGCAATATTAAAATGGGAGGGTGATACACCTTCTTGTTTTGATGGATTAACAACTTATACTCATAGTGAGATTCTTATTGAACTTGCAGAGAGTGATTGGAGCAGTTAATGACTCTTGATTTATTAGAAGCAGTTAAATTATCAGAAGGTTTTAGAGATAGAGTATACAAAGATACTTTAGGTATAGATACTATAGGATATGGATTTGCAATTAAAGACCTTGTTTTAGATGAAGATATAGCTGAAATGATATTAAGAAGAAAACTCGATAATTTAATAGATAGAGTTAATAAGAGATTTAAATTTGTTAAAGATTTACCTCATGCAGCACAAGATGTAATGTATGAAATGTGTTATCAATTAGGCGTAACTGGTGTATCTAAATTCAAGAAGACATTAGCATATCTTGAAAATTTTGAATATAGAATGGCTTCAAAAGAGATGCTTGATTCTAGATGGGCAAGACAAACTCCTAATAGAGCAAAACGATTAAGTGATATAATAGGAGAATTATAATGGCAGACGAAATAACTGGAAGATTAGTATTAAATGTATCTAAAGGTGGTGCAAAAATAGCTAGGTCAGAATCTTTTAGTATTGATATGACTGGAGATTCATTTATATCTGGAGTTCAAGGAATACCTACAACTGGTGAAATTTTAGTGGAAGCTGATGAACTTGGAACTGCTGGATATGTTTACATAAAGAATTTAGATTCTACTAATTTTGTAACTGTAGGAAATGCCGCAGCTAGTACTAATCATATTATAAAATTAAAAGCAGGAGAGTGTTGTTTATTTAGAGCATTTCAACCTGTGTATGTAGATGCAGATACAGCTGCATGTAATGTAGAATATATAATTATAGAGGATTAAATGATAGATAAAAAGATATCAATAGGTACTTTGATTACAATATTGACGATTCTAGGTACTTTTATTTATACGCAGGGTATGATGACCTATAAAGTAGAATCTTTTGAAAAAGACACTACTAATCACTCTGTTAAGATAAATAAGAATATAGATAACATACAAAAGCTAGAAGTTAGTGTTGCAAAGATAGAATCTAAGATAGATGAGGGTTTTAAAAGAATTGAAGCTCTCTTTTTTGAAAACTAATAATAGGAATTATTATCGGTAGAAGGAAAAAAGATAAAAGTGTAGTTAAACGGGCTATAGTAACTCCTGATAAACATTTTCCGTTACATGACCCTGACGCTATCAGTTGTGTTAAACAAGCAATAGAGATAGTTAAACCTGATACTTATATTGATTTAGGTGATACTGGTGAGTGGGCATATTTTAGTACTCATTACTGGAGAGGTAGAAGTGCTAAACCAATGGAAGATTTAATCCCATTATTAGATTCTGATGTTAATGAAGTTAATGCAGGTATGGATTGGATAGATGAATCTCTTGATAAAGTAGATTGTAAAGAAAGGCATTTTATACAAGGGAATCATGAAGTTTGGCTTGATAAATTTGTAGAAAGATATCCTTATTTAAGTCACTATATGACTGAAAAAGTTTTACGATTAAAAGAAAGAGGATATAAATATCATCCTTACAATAAAAAGAAGATTTTAAGAATAGGTAAGTTACACTTTACTCATGGTAAGTTTACAACTAAATATCATGCACATAAACATCTTGACCATTATGGGAAAAGTGTTATGTATGGACATACTCATGACTTACAAAGGTATACTCATACTAATCTTGATGGGACTAGAAGTTCATGGAGTTTAGGATGTCTAAAAGATATAGAGACAGATGAGGATTGGTTAAGAGGTGTACTTACTAATTGGAATCATGCGTTTGCAATAGTTGATTGGTTTAAAGGTGGCAATTTTAAAGTAGAGGTAGTAGAAATCATTAAAGGTAAAACAACATTGTGGGGAGAAGTAATTATAGGATGATATGTGTATAACAACAACAGAAGCATTGCATACGGTAACAACACTTATAAAAGATGACGTAGATTTATGTTGTGAAGTGTCAATGGATAAAGAAGAAGTAACTATTAAATTAGAGAAACTTAAAAAGTATATTGAGAAGATTAATAAGAAGGAAAATCCAGTAGATTTAAATAGTGCTTTAGATGGGTATTATTAAATGATACCAAAATTAATTATAAATGGAGTTTTGAAATTAGTAACAAAGCAATTTAAATTAGATAAGGTTCTTAAATATGTAGAAGAACCAAATGAATTAGATAATAAGGTCGATAACTTAAACGACCGTGTAAAATTATTAGAACGAACAGCTCATGAACCACGAGATTTTGTTATCTGTGAAGCATGTAAGAAAAAAGTAAAGGAGAAGTGATATGCCTAAAGTAGGGAAAAAGAAGTTTTCATATACAAAAAAAGGCAAGGCTGCTGCTAAAAAGTATGCTAAACAAACAGGAAAGAAACTAACAAAAGCTAAACCTAAAAAGAAAGGTAGAATGAGTAAAATTAAATACTAGGAGGTATTAATATGTTAATGGAATTTTTAGCAAGTAACGTAGGTATAATAACTGGAGTTGGAGGAGGAGGTATAGTATTATATATCCTTAAGAAGATTCCGAATGAACACATGTGTAGTGTAGTCGAAACTACATTTAGTAGTATAGGTAGTGCTATGACACTTGGATTAGGGAAATGGAAATTCTCTAAGAAGATTTGGAATAGTCAGATAGAACCATGGTTTATAGATATAATAGATAATATATTTGGTTCTATGGTTAGAGGTTTTATAAAAGGACTTAGAAGCGATAACTAATGTCTAAGAAGGTAAAATTAATAAATCATTTTGACGGGGGGATGAACGATGCTTCATCCTCTCGTAAAATTGAAGATAATCAGGTTGCTAATGCTGTTGATGTTCAATATAGAAAACATGGTAGAATTGAACCTATGGGAGAAAGTCAATTTCATGGTGGTGCTAGTAGTGTATTTCAACCTATTCTTGGAGAAATAGTTCCTGGATATGGATTATATCATTTTAATACAGGTATATCTTTTGGGAATACTACTTCTTCTAATATAACTAGTGTAGTTACAGCACAAGGTAGTGAAGGTGAATGGGCAACTGGAGTAGGAGGAAGATTAGTTGGTACTGTCATAGGTGAAGAAAATTTGATACTTAATCGGTCTTTATTACCTATAACTGTAACTTTTAAAATAGGAACTGTTGGTGAGGCTTTTGGTTCTTGTGAATTATTATGTACTATTGCTATAACTGATGAAGATGATGATTATTTTGGATTTATTACAATGCCTGGAGGTGGTGATTTCTTTGGAACAGATATAGCTGATGTTCCTACAACTGGGAGTTATAATCCATATCAAACAGTTAATTTAGTTATAGCAAATGCTATAAATGCTGGTAGTAGTAATATAGAAGCTTTCTTTGACCCTGCTGCAAATCCTGGATGTTCGGCAGTTTTGGTTGCTTCAACTGCTAATGCTACTACATATAATAATGAAGTAATTAAAATGAAAGTTACAAATAATTTAGGGACTACTGATATTGGTACAGTACATAATGGTACTGAAGTAGTTGGTGTTAATTATTATAATGATGCTGTTGAAGATTATACTATAGGATTAGCACATACTTTTTATGAGGAACCTACAAACTATACACCAGCTCAAGCTAATCCTATGTCTGGAGGAGTAGCAAATACAACTCATGTAGTAACTTCAACTGTTAATTCTGTAGATTCTTCTATAGAAACTAATTTTACAATAGCTGTAGGATGTATAGAAGGAAGTACTGAAAGTATTCAATATCAAACAGTAACTGCTGCAGCAGGTGCATCTACAAGTACAGTAGCAACAAGTATAAGAAATGCTATTAATGGTGATATTTCTATAATTTCTCAAGATAATATTGAACATACTGATGGAACTGATAATGCTGATTTTGCTGCAGGTAGTGGAGCTGATATAGTTTTTACAACAGATAATTCTGGTGAAGATGGGATTTTTACAATAGATACATATTCATTTAATCCTACAATACATCATGTTGATGATGAAATTGTAGCTTTAGTTACTAGTACTGGTTTTTTTAAAATTGTATCTTCTAATGTAGGAGTTGTAGGTTCTGGAGCTTTTACAGGAAGTGCAGTGGATATGAAGTATTTACTTACTGCTGCACAAATATCTGCATTATCGAATTCTTTAGCAGCGGATAATAATTCATTTGATTTTGCTACAAGTACAACATCTTTAGTTACAGGAGATGCTACTGGTTTTACTGCTGTTAGTGCTACATTTGCAAATTCTAGTGCTACAGGTAAATTAATGAATTCAACTACTGCATATGGTATTGTTACTCTTCCTATAGCTACTGTAGCAGGTAAAAAATATCAAGTTAAATTTGATGTTATTGCAGTCAGTACTGCACAGGTTAATGTTTCATTAGGTACGACTGCAGCTTATAATAGTTCTAATAAAGTTACTTCTTCAGGAGCTGCTACTAATTTAATATTAGGTAATTCATATGAAGCTAATGATACTACTTCATTTTTAGCTTTACAACTTACGACTAACGGTTCAGGGAATTATGTTACAATTGATAATTTATCTGTTTATGAGGTTGGAGGAGATGAAACAGCTATATGGAGTGATGCTAATCCTAAAACTCAATTTTATGATTCTGGTGGAACTTTAAGATTATATGATATAGATTTTACTCATACAAATAATAATAATAAAATATTATCTTATGTTACTCAAAGAAATATATGGAATGGTCATGGTGGGAGTGATATAGATTTAGAAAAATATGTATTAACTGACCAAGATGTAAGTTGGACATTTACATATAATGAAGCAGATGATTCTTCTCCTGTAGATGGTAAAGGATTTAGAACTAGAGCTCATGATGCTTGTGAAGGTAGTAATGTAGCTACAAAAGAAATACAAATACAAATTACTACTGATGGTGACGCAGGATTAGAAACTCCAGCAGGTATGTGGGGTGGGACTGGAGCAGAAAATTATGCTTTTTATGCTAGTGCAGTTTATGATGATGAATCTGAAACTACTCCAGACCATCAATTTACATTTACAGATGCAGGAGAATTATTTGAAGAATTTAATATGCAAAGATTAAAATTAGTTGTTAATGCAGACCCTGGAGATATTGATACTGAATCTAATTATATAGCAGAATTTAGAGTTAAAGCTTTTAATATATATTGGTCTACTGAAAAAGATGGATATGGTGTAAAGAATTTATTATGTACTCTAGATTTTAAACATGGGTGTATAAGAGAAGATGGAGGAGCTACTGTTCCTTGGGCTCAGAAAAGTGGAGATGTAGTAAGAATATATGATGGTAGTAATGAATATGTTATATTTAATGACCCTGTTGAAATAAATACATTTGAAAGTAGAAATTTTTATAGTTGGCAAGTAGATTCAACAACAGCTAAATATAAAACAGCAGTTTTAACAGGTAGAAGAGCATTTATTGGTAATATTAAAATAGGTGAAAATGTATATAATGATTTGATTATATATTCTCCATCAAATCAGTTTGATGTATTTCCATATCCAGATAATATAATTGAAACTACTACAAGTGATGGTAATAGTATAACAGCATTAGCTTCTACTGGTGATAGATTATTTGAATTTAAGCAAAATATATTATATATACATAATATATCAACAGGAGAACCTACTGGTTTCTTTTTAGAAGCTACTATACCTTTTTTGGGAACTAGTGGACAAAATAAAATTGTTAATGTTGGAGCTGGATTGTTTTGGGTAAATGATGTATCAGCTTATTATTTTACTGGAGACCCAAGTAATATAAGAGATTTAAGATTTTATGAAGGAGAAGGTAATGAAACTATTGAAAGAATTTCTCTTTCTACTTGGCAAGATTATGTGTCAAGTGATTCTATAGTAGGATATGATGTAAAAGGAAATACTATTATAATTAAACAAGGTGCTACAGGAGATTCTGATTCTGGACAAATACTCCAATATGATTTAAAAAGAGATGCATGGTCTAAAGGTTCTCCTGGTAAATGGGTTCCAAATGAGGATGCTACTAATTTTGTAAATTTGAATGATGGTACATTAATAAATGCAATAGAAGGTTCTTATTCCCATATAAGTAGATTGCAACATAATGATGGAGATGAATCCTTTTGAGTACTATTGTTAATACGATTATATTTAAAAAATGGTCAGAAACACCAGCATTTAGTAATGTTGCTTTTTGGGAAACTAAAATGTATTCTTTTGCAGGTCCTAAAAATAAATTTAATGTAATGCAATTAATAATTGTAGGAAAAGGATTATCTACTACTATTGATGTATTATATAGAGATAGTGTTGAGGGAACTTATCATGTTTTTGGTTCAGGTTTTTTTGGTACTGCTGTAGATACAAGAGTAATTTTTCCTCAAGTTCCTTCTAATTTAAAAGGATTGGATTCTATTCAATTAAAATTTCAATTTACTACTCTTGGAAATAGTACTTTAGCTATAGATGATATTTATATAGTTTATCGTACTTATAGAGAACTTTCTGTAAATGAAGATTAGTTATGAATATAAAACACAGATTAAAAAGTATAAATGCTGGGAAGCAATCTATTGTTAGAAGATTTGACCATCCTCCTGGTCCTGGGATAGGGAAAGAAGGAGATTTAGGTGTAGCTGTTATTCCAAGAAAAGGACTACATCTTTTTTATAAATTAGGTGGGAGATGGTATGGTGTTAGATTAAATAGAGATTTTAATACTAAATTAGATGATGATAGAGTAGTTTTATCTGGAAAGCCTGCAGTAGAAAATGGTGAAATATCCTTTAGTGGTGGGATAGTTAATATTAAGAATGGTAATACAGATGCTATCATAAAAGGTGAAAGATTTCAACCTACTGCAACATCAGGAAGTGGTACATCTAGTCCAGTGAGGGGTGAAATATCATATGATAGTAATTATGCTGCTGGTAGTATAAATGCTATGTTTGTGCATAATCCTAGACTTATTCTTACAACTTTAAATACTTTTCCTTATGGAACTCCTACTCAATTAGCAATGATGAATTATAACGCTAATAGTGAGATACTTTTTTATGATGGAGTAACTCATAAATGGACAATGGGTTATGATTCTGCTGGTGGAACTACAGTTTCTGATAATACTTGTGATTATTCAAATGGTGAATTTGTAATAAGTATGGATGATGTTACTAGTACAAGTACAGGGAGTACTGCTTTAGTAGTTGGAATGGTAGTAACAGGGACTCATGTTCCAAGTAATACTGTTATCCAATCTATAAATACAGGAGCAGATACATTTGTTATTTCAAATGAAACTAG
>VTLG01008855.1_pt1 | contig 25281 bp, 40 predicted proteins | sample 4694571 | NCBI WGS metagenome assembly VTLG01 (sample SAMN12604809, study PRJNA352737) | marine metagenome | biome: ENVO:00000447; feature: ENVO:00000209|ENVO:00000569|ENVO:01000036; material: ENVO:00002151; isolation source: viral sequences binned using virsorter ...
ACAGGAGAACACACAAACTATTTGCTTTTTGCCGATTCAACTTCAGGTGTTGCTAGATACGCAGGAATGATTGGCTATGCTCACGCGCAAGACCTGATGAGTTTTCGGACAAACTCAATTGAGCGCATGGTTATAGCCTCAAACGGCAACGTAGGGATAGGCGCAGCGTCTCCCGCTCAAAAACTAGATATTAGCGGCGGCGGATTGCAAATTCTGGGCAATGTTTCAACTCCCGCATCTGGCACTAGCTCAGTACTTATTGATTACTACTCAGGGGCAGCGCGCTACTGGGCGCGTGGTGCTGATGGCAGCACTAGAGGTTCACACAACTTCTACGTCCTAGAAAACGACGGTGGTGGTCAATTAACAGCATTGAGCTTAGATTCCAGTGCTAACGCCACGTTCTCTGGCGGCATAGAGGTCGCCGGGGTTTCAAATGTTCAAAACACGTTCACGATAGGCGGGTCTGGGTTTGGAACCCTCACCTACGGAACAATCGGAAGCGGCAGCGCATTTGGAATCCGCTCGGGGTCTGGCAAAGATTTGTCGATTGGGTCAGGTGGGAGTTGGGATGTCTTGAGATTGTCTGCTGCTGGAGCTGCGACGTTTTCTGGGAAAATAACGGCTACAGCAGCGGGGACGAACAGCAGTCTATACGCTCTGGATTTGAGTCGATCAGGAAGCGGGAGCAGTCCTGACATATGGGGGACGAGCAACAATTTAGTTCTTGGGACAAGTGCTTCTGCTGCTGCCCTGACTATTAATGGAACTGGCGCCACAGTCGCTAACGAGCTTTATTTCGACGGCGGGAAGAGAGTTGGCCTAGAACTTGTCGGTGAAGCAGAAGCCACAGTTGGTCCGGGCTGGATGACCGTTGCTGCGTATACCAGCGGGCGTCAGCACGGAGAAATCATCGTTACGGACGCCGATAGCGGAGATCATGGGTTCATCCGTATTGACTGGCTCCACTCCTACGCCGACTCAAATTTCACCGTATTAAATACGGGAGGTCACTCCAACCGCATCACGGGTTGCCGAGTTCTGTATCAAACATCCAATATCACCTACGGAACTTACATTCTGCAGGTGTACGTGACTACTCAGTCCACTTACGAAGTAAGTGTTTACCACCACCATGGGACAACCGATTACGGTCAGTTCACGGTTCAAACCCCGGTCATTGCGGACACAATCACCGGGTACGCCGTGCATGGAAATCAGATTGAGGGGCTGGATAGCTATAGCTTTGCGAGCGAAGAAGGGATTCAGGCCGGAGGGTCATGCCTGATCAACGGGAGAATGTCCCTTAAAGAGGGAGGAGAGCCGTATGCATACGGTACTCTCCTGTTAGAGGCTAATTCGTCTAGTCGTCAAATCCGCATATCCCCTCCATCAGACGCAGCGAATGGGTACATTGACTATCGTGGCGGAAACCTCTTATTCAAAGATGATGGTACTGAAGTCGCTCGCTTTCAGGGCAATACTTCTTTCCAGTTGCCAAGAGGTTATCTAGAGGTTGGTGGTTCGGTAGCGAGCCACGGGCGTATTGAGGTTTTTGGATCATCTGGCGCGTACATCGATCTGACGGCTAACACGGCGCACGGCACCGATGACTACGACGCTAGGTTTATCTATAGCAGCGACTTCGCGCAGATAACGTGCAAGTCTGGATACCTCGACCTCCACCCTCAAACTGGCAAGACCTACATCAGGCACGCGGGGTCGGTCGTTTTTGAAACTGCTATTGAGGGAGCCATAATTAGAGACGTGGCTGGCTCTGACACGTTGTTGCGATTGAACGGGAGCAATAACGCAGCATTAGCGTATTGGTACGCAAACACGTCATACAACAGCGGTCAGGGACGAATGTTCCTCTACTCGTATCATAACGGTGCGCTTTTTCAGGTAATCGGAGAGGACAACGGGGGTACATCCAGAACGATGTTCTGGGCTGATCCCGATGCGAATTCCTACCTCTATTACAACGGGAATTGGAAAGCCAGAACCCTGTCTGACGGCTTCCAGATCAACGGGAGCCTGAGTTACTACAGCGACCGTCGTTTGAAGAAAGACATCACTCCAATATCAGGCGCACTTGATGCTGTACTCAGCCTAAAGGGTGTCAACTTCACGCTGATTGATAGCGACACTAAACAAATCGGATTTGTTGCCCAAGACATCCAAGCCGATGCCCCATCTTGGCTGACGGAGCGAATCGTTGTTGAGCCGGACGGCGATGACGATGACGAGTCCGCTAAGAATGATGGCTCGATTCAGGACGGCGAAAGCGTGGAGATGCTCGCCGTCAACTACGCAAACATGGTCGCTCTTTTAACCGAGGCGATGAAGGAGCAGCAGACACAAATAGAAGCGCTAAGTGAGCGGATCAAAGAACTGGAGAGTAAATAAATGGCGACAACAATAGAGTGGAGCATCGAGACGCTGGAGTACGTCAACGACTCAGATCAGATCGTGACGCGAGCACATTGGCGCTGTAACGGATGGGATGAAGTGAACGGCCAGCGGTACGCATTTGATGAAATCGGCGTCAGCATTCTCAGCGAGATAACGGCCGATGCTGATTCGTTCATTGCCTACGCCGATTTGACGCAAGAAAAATGTCTTGAATGGGCCTGGGCAAAACTCGACAAAGATAGGATCGAGGCCAGGGTCAATGAATCTATCGAGGAACAAACCACACCGGCGCTCAAATCCGGCAAACCTTGGGAGGAATAAATGCAAATTGAAGGACAGCAGCAGCGAGCGACAATAAAGATTGACGACCGCACACATTACATTGACGAGCTGGAGTCAGAGACACAGGAACTTGTTGTGCTTTGGAGTCAGGCGAATGAACAGGCCGGTGCAGCGCATCGCGCTTTGCGAGTAGCACAGGAAGCCGCGCAATCGTTTGAGGCTCAAATCAAATCGGCATTGAGCGAATCGCCGCCAGTTTCGGCGATCAACTAAAACATACGCAGCAGCGGGGGCGCTAAGCATGAGGATGTCAAAATGGCATCACCGACTATCGGCCCTTCCGCAAGTCAGCCCATTAGCTGGGCCGTCCATGCGCAAATAAAGACAGACCGCCTAGAGGTCGCAGCGACCGGGCAGGATTCGGCTATTCGCCAAACGCGACGCGTTGAAACCGTTAGCGAGGCATCCATCTATACGCTGCGCGATGGTCGGGTGAGTGTACACAAGCTCATGTCCTCGCCCTCGACCGTGCTGATATCTGTCTGATGTTCGGCATTGGAGAAACAGCCGCCGCGATATCAGGCATTTTGAGTGCCTTGCGTGCGCTGAATGAAGGGATAGCGACCGTAAAGGAAAGCGGTGCAAATGCCGGATCGCTCGGCGCATTGGTTTCGCGCTATTCGACAGTCGAACAAAAAATACAGGAGGTTGAGCAGGCGAAAGCCGGCATTTTGACCGTGAAGCAAAGTCTGGACCTAAGCCTCGCAAAGCGACAAGCCGAAACCTTTAATCGCCAATTGCGTGATGCGATGTTGATGACTGGCCAGGCAAATGTATACAACGAGGTGATCGCTCGTGTTGAGGAATCAAAAGCAGCGCACGCCAAGTCGGTCGCCAATCTAAAAAAGGCACGCGCGAAACGACGCAAAGAATTAAAGGAGGTGGCCCTAGTGCTATCAATTGCATTCGGGGTCGCACTCATAGCTATTGCGGGGGTCGCATTTTGGATGAGATGACAACGACCACCGCCGACTCGTTAGCAGTCACCAGCATGCTCGGTGCGGTCGCCGCGAATGTGCCGATGGTGACGGAGTGGCTGCAACTCTTGGCTGCTCTGGTCGGCATCGTCGCGGGTGCCGCTGCGATAAGGCTTCACGTGCTACATGCCCGACAACTCGAAAAGGATGATGAAGGATGAAATTCGGAGCAATTAAAAGTCTGCTCGGAGCAGTCGCGCCTGGCATTGGGCAAGCACTCGGAGGACCGCTCGGCGGCGCAGCAGCGCAAGCAATCGCCGGGGCGCTCGGATGCGCGACCGATGAGAAAAGCATCACCGCGGCTGTGCAGAAAGCGACGCCGGAACAGCTAACCCAAATCAAAACCGCAGAGCTTGATTTTCAAGCGCGCATGAAAGAGCTAGACGTGGATATATTCGCGCTTCAAAACAAAGACCGCGCTGATGCGCGCGCCAAGTTCGGGACCGATTGGACGCCAAAGTTGATCGCGCTGATGTGCGTTTGTTTTTTTGGCGGCTACATCGCGCTGGTAACGATCCAGCCACCGGACGCCAATGATGACGGTATTGTGAATCTGGTGCTCGGTTATCTCGGCGGGATCGTTAGTTCGATTATTAGCTTCTATTACGGCGCGAGCCACCAGAAATGAACGATGGCATCACGGTCGAGCAGATCGAGGGCAACGTGTACCGGGCAACCGTGGAGGCGCTGCCACTCGCTGTGTTTTTTGCAACCGATGCAGCCGTCGCACGAGCTGCTGCGCTTCGCGCAATTAAGGAGAACGGATGAGCGCATTGATTGAGCAGTTGAAATTGCACGAAGGCGTCGAGAGTCACGCCTACAAAGATCACCTCGGGCTAACGACTATAGGAGTTGGTCGATGCATAGAGGAAGGCTCGCTGGGTCTCTCAGATGACGAGATTGCGTACCTCCTCGGCAACGACATCGCGCGCTGTGAAGAGGAACTGCGCGAGCGTTTTGGCGACTGGTTCGATGCCCTTGATCCCGTGCGGCGCGATGCGGTCATCGACATGGCTTTCAACCTGGGGATCACCCGGCTGGGGCAGTTTCAGAACATGATCGCCGCGCTTGCAGAGTCACGATTCAGCGACGCCGCCACGGAAGCGCTCGACTCCAGATGGGCGCGGCAAGTCGGGCAGCGCGCTCAAACTGTCGCGGCGATGATTCGCACGGGCGAGCGCCAGCTCTGAAAAAATGCGGTATTTTTGCGGCAAAACCCGTGTAGCCCTTTATAAATGCGGGGTTCCGTCGCCCGGACTGGGCGATGATACAAATATCTCATAAGGCACACAAAACAACACAATGTGTTGCATATCAACGAGATATGTCATATTTTGAGCATGTCGCCATGACATGCAACGACACAAAATAACCTGTTTTGAGTGTCAAATTGCGGCATTTTGCGGCAAAATGTGCGTCACATTAACGGGCACGGGGCAGTCGAAATGAAGGGAAGCTATCGCAAACGGGGGAGCAAAATTGAAGCCAGCGTCATGCTCAATGGCAGACGCAAATCAAAAACATTTGAGAGCAAGCGCTCAGCCACGCAGTGGGTCGCGGGGCTCGTATCGTCGGCTACGGGCGAGGTCACTAAAGGCGGCACGTTGCGTGACGCGATCACTCGATATTCGGACGAGCATATATCCAAGATCAAAAGCGCATACTCCCAGTTGAGCAAGATACGCGTAATGCAGCGCGTCTGTCCTGAGCTATTCGACAGAGAACTAGAAAGCTTGCAGCGGGAAGATATCGAGCATTTCATCGACACACGGCTTGCGACTGGTGTGAAAAATGCAACCGTGCTCCGCGATCTACACATTATCAGCCACGTTTTCAAAATGGCCCAGCGCTGGCGCATGATGTCGAACCAGCACAACCCGATGGCGCACGTGGAGATGCCCCAGGAACCCGAGCCGCGCGAACGTCGAATCACTGAGGAAGAGATCGACGCACTGACCGCTGAGCTTGGCTACCGCCCGGAGTGGTTTGGGAATGGCGCGCCTTTTACAACGAAGAAGCAGCTCACTGGCTGGGCGTTTTTGTTCGCTATTGAAACGGCGATGCGGCGGGGTGAGATTCTCAAAACGGACTGGCGAGATGTCCACATCGACAAGCGGTACATTCATTTACCCGGAAAAAAAACCAAAACGGGATACTCGCGGAATGTGCCAATGTCGGCCAAAGCTATCGAGATGATTCAGCAATTGCCGCAAGGGGAAAAGAACGAACGGATACTCGATGTGAAACCAGACACGGTTGCGCTCAGTTTCCGCAAAGCGATAAAAAAAGTCGGCATTGAGAATCTGCACTTTCACGACTCGAGGCACGAGGCGACTACTAGGCTCGCGCAGAAAGTGCATGTGCTAGATCTCGCCAAAATCACCGGCCACCGGAATGTGCAGATGCTCATGACTTATTACGATAAAGACGCGACTCAACTCGCTGAGCTGCTTTAGTGGTTCGCCTTCGCCCACCGGCAAACTTCAGACCTTAGCCATAGGCCACCTGTCGCGCATGACTTTGGGAATGATGCGAGCGTTTTGACGCGCTGCATGAAATGCCGACGAGAAACGCGCAGGTAATCTGCGCACTCTTCGCTGTTCCACATCACATCGCTTGCGCGAGCTTGACGCGCCAGTTGCTCGGCGATTTTCTTTGCGAGTTCGTCGTAGTCGAGTTCTAGCTCTGACATGCGAACACCACTGACAACGCAATCAGTCCGATCAAAATATACGTGGTAAAGAAATCCCGATTATCGGGAGCATTCTTACCCCACTGGCGCTTGCGCAAAAACCACTGCGGCCTCATTTATTGTCCTCCATTGCGATGTTTATGAGTGTTTGCGCGCATCGCACGATCTCGCGTAATGCGGTCACACTGCCATCACCGTGATTTCCGTCTCGCCAATTGCAGGCATTGATTACGATCTGTGACTCAAAGTGACTGAGTTGCTGATCCTCGCAAAACAGCGCTGCGGTATCGGGTTCACTCATTGCCATGCCCTCGATAGCCAAACCTGCGGTGCTTTGGCGCTCCACATTTCAATGTCAGTGATCCTGCGGTTTTTTCGACAGGGCTGACAAACCTGCGTGTGTGTTTTTACCGGCCTGCCGCATCCGAGGCACGCCATCGTGTTCTCCGGTCTAACGTTTTGCATCCATACCATCTTCAAAATATCCGCATTCGTTTTTCTTATTGAGAAAATCCGCTGGCACGTCAGCCTGGTGTTTGATGCACCAGCGGAAAATAAGCCAGGTGCAAAATCGGCACGCTGGATATTCTCTCGTTGTATTAATGAGCGTCATGGCGTCCAGCCTGTTCATCTAGCAAAATGCCCAACATCTCTGTTTGCTGCGCTAACGACGTAGATATGTCGCGCACGAGGCGCAGGATCTCTTCGACCTCATCTTCGTTAAGTTCAATCGTCACCCGGCTCATCCGACGACCTCGCCATCAAATCGATCTCGAAGCGCATCAATCGCTGGATGGCCGAGTGCGTTGAGGTCAGCGGCTGCTGCAATCTCGCGCGAGCTGTACCCGTCTTGCCCGTTGCGCCAGATGTGCCCGTTGCTCTTCGTGCGGTATTCGACAAACGTCTTGTCGCCGTCCTCGATCTCCGCCCACTCAAACAGTGACGGGATGAAGATGTGCTGATCGCACGCAATGCGCTGATCTTCGGCTGACAGGTCGCGACCATCGCGGCCACACGTCCAGCGCCCGTCGCCGTCCATCTCTGGTGTCGCATATGAGCAGGTCCGACAACTCACTTGAGGGGCGCGCTGCCCGTGGCAAACCGCGTGGTGATCGCAGAAGCGGCACTCAAACCACGCGGGGTCGTCGGAAACTCCCGCGGGGGGCCAGTCGGACGTGATAACCCTTTTCGCTTTGTCGAGTTGGGTCTGCGCGAACTCTCGGTCGAGCGGGACGCGCTCCAAATATAGTGCATCGTCAGACTTGTTGACGACCATATACAGCGCCCATTCGATCTGCATTTGCAGCATGTAACCCTGCATCTGCGAATAGTGGATAGGCCGGGCGTTTTGAACGCTGCCGGATTTCAGCAGCGCCCGAAATGCCTTGTCGCTTGAGGTTTTCAGCTCAAGGACGTGCGGTGATTCGGGCGCTTCCGGCAAGCCCATAACTACGCCATCGAGGCTCCCGCCAAAATGACCGCCGACCTCGCTGACCATCCACTGTCCGCCTGTCTCTGGGTCTTCATCCCATACGGTGATGTCGGCAGCGCGCAGCATGTCGTAGAAGACTGGCTCCTCCGCGTTGCCCCTGCGAAAAATCCGCAGCAACCGCGCTGGGTGGTCGATGGGCGTCGCGTGCCTAAAGCCAAACCAGAGCGCGCGCTCGCACTCGTTGCCTATAATCGACCAGCCAAGATGGGCGCGTTGCCGCCTAGACTGGTTGCCCTCGATCGCCGCGTCGATCCGCGCGAGGGTTTGATCTGTCGTCGTCGTTACCATTCTCATGTACTCAATCAAAAAAAATGTGCGGACGAAGCAATTGCAAGTTAGCTACCCGGCTATATGTATGTCTGCAAACATTCATACAGCCACCATCAGGTAGAGAAAGGGCCTGACGTCATCGCTTCTATTTCTGGAGGACAAACTCCTATCGGAGTTCCCGTTTGGGCTGACTTTCCCGCACCCGCCTTCCCGTTTTTTCCTTCCTTTAGTCCGGGGGCCCAACAGACCACCGGAATTTATTACTGCTCCCAGGGCTTCTTTGCGGAAGCAGCAGCGGGTGCCGGGGCTGCGGTGCCGGCTGGCGCGTAGGCTTTAATGTTTGTCCACTGCCCGTTTTGGCGCGTCGTGATTAGAAGCGGCTTATTGTGAAGTTCTGACGTATCCGAAAAACCTGGGACATTGACGGCGCGGCAGATCGAGCCGAGATCACGCTCCGCAAATTTTCGCGCCGCGTCGCTGACGTGCCACAAATTAAGGTTTGCCCACACCCAGCGCCCTGCGTGGCTGCTGTCTGTGATTTCAAATTTAAGCGTGAGCTTTTCGCCCTTTGAGGCATCATTGAACGGGCCGCGATCCGATTCGATGATGACGGCGGTGTACGTGCCGTCCGCTATCGGCTCGTCATAATTCGATGTCGAGGTTGTGGGTTCCGGTGCTGCTGCTGCTGCGTCAAATGAAAATGAAGCCATGATGTGTCTATTCCTGTGTTGATGTAGTCAGTGCGTGAGAAAATGCCGACCAGTCCAGGTCGACGGATTCGGGGAGTCCGTGTCTGTTTTTTGCCAGATAGGCTGGCGCTTCTGAGAGGCACAGTTCGCGAGTGCCGGTGCCGACTGCGCGCGCTCGTGAGCCGAAAGCGCTGGCATCTTTTTGAATCTTCACCACGTGCCGCGCGAAGCCGACGATGTCGCAACTTTCTTGCATCCACGCGCTGGCGAGTTTGTGTAGTTTTGGCTCGTACCTGTCGTACGCTTCGCTCGTCGGGTCTTGATGCCGCCGGATGTGCGCGTGGGCAATAAGCACGATTGTCATGTCTCGGCGACTGCGCAGAGTCGTTAGCGCGCGGGTGAGCGTTCGCCATTTTTCGGATGCCAGCACATAACCCTTGCCGTAGCCGAAGGCTTCAATATTCTCTTTTTGGCCGTTGTCTTTGCAGGTTGCTGCGTGAATGTGATTCTCAAGATGATCCAGGCTATCTACTACGAGCGTTTTAAACGCGTGGTCCTGTTCGATCAGGTTCGCCAACGCGGTCAGTACGTCATCGAACGATTCGACAAGCGGGAAAGCATCGAGGGTCAGTCGCCCCTCGCCCTGCTCGGTTTGGATAAACACCGGCGCGGGGGCTTGAGAGGCAAAAGTGGTTTTGCCGACGCCGCTGGTGCCGTACAGCAAAACGAGTGGCGCTGATGTTGTGGTCTTGCGAATGCTCGATAAATCAAACATCGGCAGGCTCCACGCGAATGTAGGGCTTCGCGGGTCTTTTGCGAATCGCGGTTGCGAGGATGCGATACGTCTCGGGTTCGTTGCTGCGCAGTTCGCGCAAGCGCGGTTCGTCTAAGATTTCTTTCGTTTTCAACGGCAACAATGCAGCCGGGATCTGAGCGCGGATGCGGTTGAGTGCTGTGCCGTTGAATGAGTAGTTAAAACCGCAGCGGAGGGTGACTTTGTGACCCGCTGGCGTCGTTGTCGTGCGCGAGCCTTCTTCCTTTTGGTCCAGCAGAGGCATCATTTCCTTTTCAATGGACACCAAATCGAGCTTTGCTCGTTCAATTTCCTGTTTTTTCATCAGCCACATGTCTGCGAGACCGTCAATGTACGTTTTGTTCACCTAAATACCACCGTTGCGTTCTGTTTGTGCACCATAACCTAACAAACGAATGGTTACATGTAAACTAAATGTGCACATGTAGCGTTTTGGTGCATATCAGCATCACACAATATGTGCGAGTTGGGGGCGGGGTTAACTAAAGGTTTGCAAACGCATTCGTTGCCCGTTAGTGTGCGATCTGTAGTGAGAAAGGTGTGCAATAGATGAAATTTAGCGACGGACAATGCGAACTGCGTGCCGAATTTGTGCAACAAACGCTCACCGAACGAGGCTGGTCTAGCACCGGACGGCAGGCGCGTATACGCAAGTTGACTGGGGCGAGTCCCCAGGTATCGCAAGCGATTCTGCGGGGGAGCTTGCCCAAACGCGGGGCGACCCTTTACTACATCGCGAAGGCGTTAGACCTCGATCTTGAAGAGTGGATATCTGGGGAAGAGAGTGAACGCGTAACGCGCGAAGACATGCGATATGCGATTGATTTAGTCCGTCAATTTGAGGCGGACACTGACATTCAATGGAACAGCGGGGATTTCACAGCGCAGGTCGAGAAAGTTCTCGCCGATCCGGTTTATATGCGCCGTTACATAGCCGATGTGGTTGAACTACATAAGAAAAAATAACGAACAAGAGGGGGCAAGCAGCGGGTTATGGAAGGTTTGAAAATTTGGCGCTCACCGAGGACAAATCCAGCGCCACTAGTAGAAGAGAACATCGCGATTCACAGCTACTCGCAGAACGAGCTGATCTACACCAGGCTCGGTGATCGCGAATACGAACACATCGAGGCGCAGCCGCGCCTACGGAATGGCGCGATCCCTTACCAGCGTGCGGTGCGGTTTTATCCGCAATTAATCATGAACATGTTTGACCGCCTGCGCGACCGAATCGACGCTGGCGAGATCGAAATGCTCAGCCGCAGTGTACGGATCAGGGGCGTTAGCTACGCCCTCCACGCACGACAATTTGAAAAGCCCCGCCTGGGCAAAATCTGCGTCTTTACATGTTCCCGCGTCGCAAAACCATCACTCGAAAAATCGCCAGAATGGCGTGAGAAGAGCTTCCGCACATGGTTTGAGGGCCGACTCGGGCCTGTGCCCGTTCAGTTCCGAGGCAACGCAATGTGGGCCATCGACATAGACGGCATGAGCGATGATGAGATCGTGACGCGATACGAGGCCGGCGTACCAAAAAGCGCGCGGTCAGCGGGTGATTTGCTAGAGCAGATGATGGATTCGGGTGCGGTGCATGTGAGAGATCGTAGAGTTGGTCGCAAGGGACATCCATACGCCATGTCGTTTTTCCGCGTTCCGGCTCTGGGCCTGCTCATCAGCCAGCGCGAGCACCTTTCGTCAACTTAATGCTTACCTAAAACGACACAAATCGACGCATAACGCCATGTAAGCGTTTTATGTGTTGCAACGTCAGTATTTGATGATGTATTTGTATCTTTTGTTTACAAATATGGAACCAAATATGACGCCTGACACCGTTTGGCAGCAAATCCGCATCGAAGAACTCGCCCAGGCGCTCAGTATCTCGCGCATGGCCGTGTACAAATGGCGAAACAGCGACCACGGCATCCCCGACCGCCGACTTTTACAGGTTGAGCAAGCGACAGGCATCGACCGCGAAGAACTGCGTCCTGACCTATACCAGCGCTGATCGTGCGCGCAGTGGGAAGAACCGACGCAAGCGCGTGGGATTTTTGGGAGCATGGCATCACGGTGGTGCCAGCGCGCCCGAAAGGAAAGTCGCCAGCGATCAGTTGGCGTCGATACCAAACTGATCCCGTTACCGAAGCGGACATGCAGCACTGGACCACCAGTCCGCGTTTCCGGGATTGCAACTGGTGCGTCATCACCGGCAGAGAGTTGATCTGCGTCGACGCCGATTCGCAGGACGCGATTACCTGGGTGCGGGAGCATCTGCCGTGGACACCGCTGCGCACTAAAACCAGCCGGGGGTGCCATTTTTACTACCGCGTGAATCCTCACGCACCTGTCAAAAATCAGGCAAATCCTGACGCCAAGATTGATGTGCGCGGCATCGGCGGATGTGCCGTTCTACCGGGGTCAGTCCATGAGAGCGGCGCGGTGTACGAGCTGGAGAAAGATGCAGGCATCGATCCCTGGGACGACATACCGATGTGGCAGGCCTCGTATATGCGCAAGATCGAGGACGAGGTGGCTGCGAGCAACGTTGTCGGGTTTACGCCGCGCGGCTGGCATGACGAAATGATCTCCGAAGTTGCCAGCAAAGTGACAAGCGACGACCCGTACACGGACGACGAAATCCTCGCGGAGGCTCCAGGCTGGACACAACCAGGCTATACCGACGAAGAAACTCTGAAGGAATTTCAGACCGCCATCGACGGCGCGCGCGATAAATGGGGGCCGACCAACGAAGCCGTGTTGGCACGTCGCAAGGCGGATGATGCCGCACGCGCAGAGGCGCATCAGGAAGCCGTCCAAGCGAAGATTGACGCGCTTGAACCAACACCATTTGAGTGGACAGACGGCAGCGATATTGAGCGCCGTGAATGGGTGTACGGCACCCATTATATCCGCCGATACCTTAGCCTCACTGTCGCCGCTGGCGGGACTGGGAAGACCGCTCTGACCACTTGCGAGGCAGTTGCTATGAGCAGCGGCAAACCTATTCTCGGCGTTGAAGTGGACGAGCCGCGGCGGGTGTGGGTGTGGGGCTTAGAAGATCCGCTGGAAGAGGCGCAACGCCGCATCGCGGCGATCTGTCAGCACCACCACATCTCGGCTGATGACCTGGGCGGTCGTCTGTTTGTTAACTCAGGGCGCGACAGCGAGTTAGTAATAGCGGAAACGCAAGGCGGCGACGTTTTCCTGACGCCTGCGGTGGATGCGGTGATTCAGTTCATCCGCGAGTACAACATCGACGCCGTGTGTGTCGATCCATTTGTCTCCTCGCACAGAGCGGGAAGCGAGAACGATAACGCGGCCATAGACATTGTGGCTAAGGCGTGGGGGCGCGTGGCTGACGCTGCCAACTGTGCTGTGCACCTAGTTCATCACGTTAGGAAGGCATCGCCCCACCAATCTGAAAGCTACTCAGACGCTCGCGGGGCAAGCTCTTTGACCGATGCCGCGAGGCACGTGCGGAGATTGCAGCGGATGAGCGACGACGAAGCGCGCATGGCCGCAATCGAGGAGCCGTGGCGCTACACCAGGGAGGGGACATCGAAAGACAATCTTGCGCCCCCGTCCAGCGATTCGAGCTGGCGGAAGATGGTCTCGGTGCTGCTGCCGAATGGCGACAGTGTCGGGGTCATGGAACAGTGGAGCTGGCCCGATCCGTTCACTGATATCACCACGCGCGACCTCGATGCCGTGCTCGCGAAAATCCGCAGCGGCGAATGGCGCGAGGATGTCCGGTCGAGTCAATGGGCCGGGATTGCCGTTGCTGAGGTGCTGGAATTGGACGCCACCGACCCTGCGGTCAAGAGCAAAATCAAGGCGCTTTTGGCGACCTGGCTGGCTAACAAAGCGCTGGTGATTCGGGACGGTCTCGACTCAAAAAGCATGGCGCGGCGATTCGTTGAGGTGCCCAATGCGCGTGCTTGACCTGTTCAGCGGCATCGGCGGTTTTTCGCTCGGCCTTGAGCGCGCCGGGATGACGACCGTTGCGTTCTGCGAGCGCGATCCGTTTTGCCGCTCGGTGCTGGCGCAGCATTGGCCGCACCTACCCATTCACGAAGACATCAGAGAGCTAGATGGACAAACCTATAGAGGGTCAGTTGAGCTTGTTTGCGGAGGATTCCCCTGCCAGCCGTTCAGTGTCGCCGGGAAGCAAAAAGGCAAGGCGGATGACCGCCACCTCTGGCCGGAAATGTTTCGCGTTATTGCACAATCGAGACCCTGCTGGGTCGTTGGCGAAAATGTTCCTGGCATCATCGGATTGGGCCTCGATGAAGTGCTCTCTGACCTGGAAAGCGAAGGCTACGCCTGCTCGACGTTTATTCTTCCGGCTTGTGCCGTCGACGCCCCCCACCGGCGCGACCGGGTCTGGGTTGTTGCACACGCCGACCGCAAAATCGAACCAGATGGCTCGCTCGATGAACGGGAGATGGCCAGGCAGTTGGTGGCCGACGCCGAGAGCCAGCGAGTGGAAAGGCACGCGTCCGCTGGGATCGAAAAGTCACACCCATCGACTGGGCCGCGGGTGCCTCGATGCGACCGTGCAGGAGGCAGAGCAGCAGTCTGGGAGCCTGAATCCGGAATGGGTCGAGTGGCTGATGGGATTCCCCATCGGGTGGACCGATTGCGAGCGCTAGGCAACGCCGTCGTCCCGCAGCTAGTCGAGGAAATCGGGCGGTTGATTTTGGCATGCGAGGCGGCGAAATGACTGCGGAACGAACTGTGGAAATCCACAGTCCCCCAGTCTGTCCTCAGTTACCAATGGTTAACTGTGGAATCTTTACAAATCAACAACTTACGCTCGCGGAGAGGCTAATTTCCACAGTTCCACAGTTGTTTTTGTCCACAGTTGGAATTTTGACCTGTAAGTCATTGAATTTGTTGAGTTTCCACAGTTCCACAGTTCGTCCCCCTAAAGGGGGAGTGTGGAGTGTGGGCCTGGCGGCCCATTCACTCCTCCCCAGGGGGCCTTTGGGGCGCGCGCGTGGCTAAGAAGAAGAGCCACCTAGAGGAGTCGTTTGCGCAGCAGCTCGATGCCCTCGGGATCGCCTATGAGCGCGAGCAGCGACTGATTCCGAAGCGGCGGTTCCGTTTTGATTTTGTGATCGCCGCTGAAATGTTGGTGATCGAAATAGAGGGCGGAACTTGGATGGCACGATCACGACATACGTCAGGCAAAGGGTTCCAGTCGGATTGCGTCAAATACAACGCGGTCGTTGAGCTTGGGTATGTGGTGCTGCGTTACACCAGCGACATGGTGACCTCGGGAGATGCAGCCGCCCAGGTCGCTCGATATCTCGCAGCAGTGCGCGACTGAGGATGTAACGAAAAAAAGATTAATAAAATGTAACAGAGTGCTTGACCCGATATGTAACACTCCATAAGATGGGTACCGTTACATCAACGAACACGCACAACTTCAGGAGATACTGATTTGACCAGAGTAATAATTGAATTGGAATTTGAGCAGGATGACGTTACTGAGAATGACGTTATCAACTATCTCAATGAGATTGCTGACAGTGATTGCTTGAGTTTGCAGAACCGGGCTGTTTTTCACCGCACCGGAGTTTTAATTGGAATCACAAAATGAACAAACCAGCGAACGATTACGAGGCACTGGTCGCTGCATTGCGACTCGCGATCAGCGCAGATACGGACGAGAGATTTCAGCGCGCAGTTGCGCTAGCAGAGGATTTTGCCGCGGGACTAAGCGAGGTTGAGGTTGCACGGGCGAAGGCAGAAGCAGGAGAGCAAGCATGAGCATCGAACAACTAGATCCTCCAATATCAAGCGAGCTTTATACCGCGATCATTAATGCAAGCGGCGAAGAACTGATTGACGAGGACGGCTGGCTTATTGATGTGGTCGAAACTCGCGAGAGTTTGGACGAGTGGGAACAGAGCAGCAAAACATGGCGATCTAAAACCGCAGCCTATCGCGGCACGTTTTGTGGATGCGCGTTCATTGCGTGGGGATCGATGCAACTCCGCAAGGGTGATACGCGTGATTCGATCAGCGTAATAGACCTTGGCGATATGCGCTATGTGTTTCACCAATGCGATTTGCGGGACTTTTCAAACGATGCCGAGATCAGTGAGAAGCGATGGTGGCTGCAATGAAAATTCACATGATCGACACGGGCGATGGTGGTGTTCACGTCGCCCTGGAGCATAACGTCGAGCGCGCACGTGCAGTACTGGAGCGCGACGGCGAGGCCGTGCAGACGATCACTGAGCATTGCCTACCATCGACGCGCGTCGGCCTTATCGATGCGCTGAAGCTCGGCGTGCAGCTCGGGGCGAACTCTCGCTGGTTCGACGCAGATCGCCGCCACGCGCGGTCGTTTGGCTACACCACCAACGATGTCGGCGATGTGGTTGAGCAACCGTACAGGCGCGAAGCGTTGGCGCGGATCGCGGAGTTGCGTGCGGACGGAGTAAGCCTGCGGGACATCGCAGACGAAATTACACGACGCTACGAGCCGACCTCGTTCATGCGGATTCGACGGATGCTCGATTGATACCGCCAGCATTCGTCTTTAAGCCTCGCACCCGCGGGGCTTTTTTTTGCCCATCACAAAAGCCTCGCCGCGTCGATTTATTTGTTTTGCAAAGTTTCTAAATCGGCCACCGGCCAATGCATACAGTGGCGCTCAGCGTCGATTTATTTGTTTTGCAAACTTTCCAAATCGAGCCGGATGTAAACCAATGGTCGGCATACGTGTGCCTTCTGCGTGGCTAACATTGGTTGCCGTCCTGGTGGCGATGCCCCCGCATATGCTCCCTGCGCGCCCTGGGACCGTGTGGTCCCGGCGATAACGGGACACCAGCGAGGGTGAGACGATGCAGATCAACATAGAGCGCGACTTCGAGCGACTGGCTAAAAGGCTCAGCGATACTCAGCGCAAGAAACTGCCACAGGCGTTGAACCGCACCATTCGCCGCGTCGGGCCAGCAGCGCAGCGTGTGGTTGTGCGCGCAGTCAGCAAGGATAGCGGCGTCAGTCAGAAAGACTTGAAGCGACGCGAATGGTTCAGGGCATTGATGGGCACCGTGCAGCGCCCGTTCTTTGAACTGCGTGTGCGTTACGGCTCGGTGCCGCTCAAGGACTTTAAGCCGAAGCAAACCCGGCGTGGCGTCAAGGCAAGCGCCTGGGGCAAGCGCAAGCTCTATGAGGGCGCGTTCATCAGCGACAAGCTTGGGGGCCATGTCTTCGCGCGCAAGGGCGCAGCGCGGTTTCCAATCAAGAAGCTATGGGGACCAGTGATCCGCACATCGACCGTCAAGCCCGAAACCATGCGCCAAGCGGAGCAAGTGATCGAGCGTCGCTTCTTTCCTGAACTCGCGCAGAACCTGCGCTTCTTCATGCGCAAGAGGTGACAGCGATGTGTAGGTTTCGCCGGTTTTGTAGGTTTTCGTCAGCGCCTATCGAGAAAGTGTCAGCCAGCCAGGGGGGGGTACTCAAGGTACTGTGCGGCGGCTCTCTTTGCGGGTCACGTAGCGCGCAGGTTTCCGCTAGTTTTTGAATTAGAAAACACGTATGGCAAATCCAGATTTTGAATCCGCCAGGGCGCGCAAGACCGAAGCGCAGGCCGCGCTCGCTGAATTGGAACTCGCAAAAGCGCAAAGCGAGCTGGTCGCGGTTGAGGACGTGATCGCCGCATGGGCAGACACAGTGGCGACTATCAAGAACCGTCTGCTTGCGATCCCGACAAAAACCGCACCGCTGATTTGCGTGGAGAGCGAGCCGACCATCTGTCACAAGATCGTCGAATCGGAAATCTACGAGGCGCTGGAAGAGCTTTCCAACTATGAGCCAAAGACCACAGCAACGCGCGCGAATGCGCAAAGCAGCCAAAGCGGCAATGCAGGCGATGAAACCACCGCCCCGGCTAAGCGTCGCAAAGTGGGCAGACAGAAACCGTCGGCTCGAATCCTCGACCAGTAGCGAGGCGGGGCGATGGCACACAAGTCGCGCGGAATATCAGCGCGCGATCATGGACGCCGCAGGCGACACCGGCATCGCTGAAGTGGTCATCATGTCCGGCGCGCAACTGGGCAAGACCGAAGCGCTGCTGAACGTGATCGGGTTTCACATGGAACACAGCCCGACCTCGATCCTGGTGCTACAACCGACGCTAGAGATGGGGCAGGCTTTCAGCAAAGACCGGCTGACCGCCTCGTTGCTTGAGTCAACGCCAGCGTTGCAAGGCAAAGTGCGAGCTGCAAAAAGCCGCGATAGCAACAACACCACGATGCACAAGCAGTTTCCTGGTGGGCATATCACCGTCGTCGGTGCCAATAGTCCCGCAGGGTTAGCAAGCCGCCCTGTTCGGGTTGTGCTTTGCGATGAGGTCGATAGATACCCGCCCAGCGCTGGCAGCGAGGGAGACCCGGTGCAGCTCGCGCGGAAGCGGTCCAGCACATTCTGGAACCGGAAAATTGTACAGGTCAGCACGCCGACGAATCGCGACGCGAGCCGCATCGAGGACGCCTACGAGCGCAGCGACAAGCGGCAATATTGGGTGCCTTGTCAGCATTGCGACGAGCATCAGGTGCTGGCCTGGGGACAGGTTCAATGGCCGGAAGGAAAGCCGGAGCACGCTGCCTATGCGTGTGAACACTGCGGCGCGGTCTGGAGCGAGGCAAACCGACTTTGGGCGATCAGGCACGGCGAATGGCGTGCGCGTGAAGCATTCAAAGGCGTCGCGGGGTTTTGGATATCAGGGTTGTACAGTCCGTGGATTCCACTCGGCGACGCTGCGCGGGAGTTCCTGGCCGTTAAGAATCAACCAGGACAACTGCGCGTCTGGATTAACACCTACCTGGCGGAATCGTGGGACGAGGCGCAGGGCGAAGCGGTCGATGATTTTGTTTTGATGGAGCGCGCAGAACCCATCGAGCGCGTGCCTGCGGCATGTGGTGCGCTCACTGCCGGCATAGACGTGCAGGATGATCGCCTCGAGGTCACCGTCGTAGGTTGGGCTGCTAACGGAAGCGACGAGGCGTGGGTAGTCGACCACGCGGTGATCTACGGAGATCCCTCCACGACTCAACTATGGGGCGATCTGGATCAGGTGCTATTTGGAGAGTTTGAGACCGAATCCGGCGACCCGATGAAATTGTCAGCAGCGGCAATCGACACGGGCGGACATCACACCAACGCCACTTACCTGTATGCCGCTCGGAAGGCTCGCGTCTTCGCCGTCAAGGGGGTGGGTGGCGAGGGCCGCACCATGATCTCGCGCCCGACGCGCAATAATCATCAGAAGGTGCCGTTGTTTGGCATCGGAGTGCATGCGCTCAAAGAACAAGTGTATTCGCGGTTGAAGATCGAAGAACCCGGACCCGGATATCTGCACTTCTCTGATCGCCTAGAGCCGGAATGGTATGCGCAGTTGACCGCAGAGCGAATTGTCACGCGATACCACAAGGGGTTCCCGCGTCGCGAGTTCGTTAAGTCTCGCGCGAGGAATGAAGCCCTCGACTGCATGGCTTACGCGATTAGCGCTTATCATATTGGGGGTGTACACGCAAGAATGCGCAGTGATATCATGCGTAAACCGGCAGCAGGAGTGGCGGGGGCCACCGGCAGCAGGCGCAGCACAACGCGCTTGCTCGGCGCTCGCGGCGACGCGAGTTTTGTGAACAGCTGGCGGTGACCCATTCTTGTCCAACGTCTTCGACGCAGGCGATGCGTTAAGCACTGAACCGTTGACCTTCAGGGTCGGCGATTTCGTGCAATGGAAACGCGAAGCCCTACGCAACACCTACGGTACTGGCTATACCGCCGAATACGTCGCGCGTATCGCGGGTGGGTCTGACGAGATCAAGATCGCCCAGGCGGGTGGCACCACCACCTCGTATTTTCTGTTCACTGCGGACACCAGCACCACAGCCGCGTATACCGCTGGCGACTATCAATGGCAGCTCGAAATAACGCAAACGAGCAGCAGCAACCGCGCAGTTGTTGAGGTCGGCACCTGGACGATTAAGCCTGACCTGGACGCCGCCAGCGCCGATCCGCGCAGCACCGCACAGATCATGCTCGACAAAATCGAGAGCGTGCTGACCGGGCGCGCAGACGGCGACGTTGCGAGCTATTCAATCGAAGGGCGCTCGTTGCAAAAAATACCCGTTCTCGAGCTGATGACGTGGCGAGATCGATATCGCGCTGAAGTTGCTAAAGAGCGCAACGACGCGTTACTCGCTCGAGGCAAGACAGGCTCGGCCACGATACAGGTGCGCTTCTGATGGGCGTCGTCGATTGGTTCAAGCGGCAACCGGCCAGCACCAAGCGCAGAAGCTACGCCGCAGCCAATACGGGTCGGCTGTTTTCTGATTTTGTGGGCAGTACGCGCAGCAGCGATGCAGAACTGCGCCCTGCCCTCTCGCGCATTCGCGCACGCTCTCGTGATCTGGCGAGAAACAACGAATACGCGCGGCGCTACCTAGACCTACTCGGCACCAACGTGGTCGGAGATGGCGTCAAATTGCAGGTTAAAGCGCTCGATAGCGTAGGACGGCTCGATACCGGCAATAACGCAGTTGAAGCCGCGTTCAAGCGATGGGGTCAGGTTGGGAATTGCACCGTTGACGGGCGGCTGAGCTGGAACGACGTGCAGCGGCTGACAATCGAGAGCGTGGCGCGAGACGGCGAGGCGTTTTTGATTCTGCACCGCGGTGCGTCACTGACGCGCGATTCGTTTGCCATCGAATTGATCGAGCCAGATCAGATTGATGAAGACCTAAACCGCGCTGCGTCTGAGGGACGTAATCAGATTCGCATGGGCGTTGAGCTAGACCGGATGCGCCGTCCTGTCGCCTACCACATTAAAACGGAACATCCAGGCGACACCGAAATCGTTAGACCGATCCGCTCGAAAACGCAGCGCATACCGGCTGAGCGCGTGATTCACGTCTATCGACAATTGCGCGCAGGACAAACGCGCGGCGAACCGTGGATGTCATCAGCGTTGTCGAGTCTGAAGATGCTCGACGGTTTGCGCGAAGCGGCAATAGTCAACGCGCGCGTTGGGGCTTCAAAAATGGGCTTTTTTACCTCGCCAGCAGGTGATGGGTTCATCTCCGACGAAAACGACGGCAACGTGCCGATACTCGACGCAAGCCCTGGGTCTTTCCAGCAACTCCCCGAGGGCGTTGGTTTTGAGGCATGGGACCCGGCTTTTCCGAGTACCGATATCGGAGCGTTTCAGACTTCGATACTGCGCGGGATCGCGAGCGGTTTAGGCGTCACATATAACGCACTGAACAACGACTTGGAGAGCACCTCCTACTCCAGCATCCGCCAGGGCGCCCTTGAAGAACGCGACATGTATCGCGGCGTGCAGGCGTTTCTGATCGATCACATGGTGCGCCCGGTCTATCTCGCCTGGCTCGGTGCGGCGATGGAACTGAACTCGTTTGGTATTCCGCTGCGCCAGTTCGACCGATTCGCAGATGCGTCGATGTTTCGAGGACGCACATGGTCTTGGGTCGACCCACTGAAAGAGAGTCAGGCGCTGATCCAAGGCATGCAAGCCGGGATTCAATCGCTCGATGACGCTGCGAGCCACTACGGCCGCGACAGCGAAGACCTGTTAGCACAAATCGCGCGAGATCGAGACCTCGCCGCGCAATTCGGAATCACATACGCCCTTCAGCCTTTCGGTGTTCAAAAGATGCCGGTCGACGCGGATGGCGTAGAAGGAGACGAAGAATGACACAACCGCAAACCATAGAGATTGAGACTGACGAGCAACCCGAGGCGCGCGATGTCACCGCGACGCTGACGCACCGACTCGCTGAGATCAAGCCGCGAGGAGTTGACGTTGAAGCTCGCCGCATCGAAATGTCGATCAGCAGCGAGCAGCCGGTAGCGCGCAGTTTTGGTAACGAAATCCTAGAACACACCGAAGACGCAATCGACCTGGAGTTCCTTCGCAGCGGTCGTGCGCCTTTGTTGTTGGATCACGATCCCAGTCAGCAGATTGGGGTCATTGAGAGCGTCGTACTGGATGGAGAAGCGCGTCGACTCCGCGCTACGGCTCGCCTTGGACGGGGCGAGTTAGCCACCAGCATCCTTCAAGATGTGGGGGACGGTATCCGAACGAATATATCGGTTGGGTACAGCATCGACAAGCTCGAACGCAAGGGAACCGGCGACGATTTTGTCGCCACAAGATGGCGGCCACTCGAGGCCAGTTTGGTGTCTATCCCAGCAGACACGAGTGACATCGTGGGAGTTGGGCGAAGCAATCAAACAGAAATCACTACCACACCTGAAACAACACACACGGAGGCCATCGTGGCTGAAGACAACACCGCAATTGACATGGACGCAGTCCGCGCAGAGGCCCTGGCCGACGCGAATAAAGCAGCACAGAAACAGGTCGCGCAGATCCTTGAGCTTGGCGCACGCCATGATCAGGTCGAACTTGCACGCGAGGCCATCCAGGCCGGACAGCAAGTCGACGCATTCCGCGACGCCCTTCTGACCAAAATCGAAACTCAGGCACTGGTTGCTGCCAACGATTCAGACATTGACCTGAGTGCAAAAGACAAAAAGCGATTCAATCTTGCCCGTGCCATCAGCGCGATGGTGAATCCCTCAGACCGACGTGCGCAGGAAGCCGCTGCGTATGAGTTTGAGGTTTCTGAGGCAGTCGCCCAACGATCCGGCAGAGCCGCGCAAGGCATCCTGATGCCGCATTCGGTACTCGTTCGGGATATGAACAGCTCAGACGATGCCGCAATCGTTACGGACGACTACCGCGGAGATCAGTTTATCGACGCGCTGCGCAATGCATCGTCGGTGATGGCTGCGGGTGCTACCACGCTCACCGGCTTGAGCGGTGATGTGAAAATCCCGCGCAAATCCGCTGGCGCGTCTGCCGGGTGGGTCAGCGCGGAAGGTGGCGCGACGAGCGAATCAGAAATGACGCTCGCCACGGTTTCACTTTCCATGAAGACACTGGGCGCATATACAGATGTCACACGCCAGCTATTAATCCAATCAAGCGAAGACGTCGACCGGCTGATTCGGGACGACCTGACGACTGCGATAGCTATCGCGATCGACAAAGCCGCCCTGGAAGGTTCAGGTTCTTCAGGTCAACCGACCGGCATCCTGAATCAGACAGGCGTGAATACGGTCACTGACTTTGCAGCAGCCACGCCAACATTTGCTGAGGTTGTGACGTTGCAAACAGCCGTAAGCGAGGACAACGCGTTGCTCGGCAATCTTGCGTACATCGTGCCGCCAGCCATGTATGGCGCTTTGAAGACTAAGGAAAAAGCCACTAATACGGCGCAGTTCGTGGTCGAGAATGATGGCTCGATTGGTGGATACAACGCCATCGTGTCTGCACAAGCCACTGCAGGGAACCTCTACTTTGGCAACTTTGCTGATTGCCTGGTTGGGTTCTTTGGCAGCGGTGTTGACATCATTGTTGACACGTCAACAGGTGCAACTGCGGGTACGCAGAGGATCGTCGCGCTGCAAAGCGTAGACGTTGCTGTACGTCATGCAGTGTCGTTCGCTTTCGGTAACGATGGGTAACGACTAAACCAAGGGGACGGGGCGCACATGCGCCCCTAACCCTCTGGAGAAGCTATGCAATACCAAGTTACTAAGCGATGCGTGATTGATCGACAACCGCGTGGACTCGGGGATGTCGTTGAAGTATCAGCCGAAGAGGCAAAGGAGCTGATGGCAACTGGACGCATCGTGCCGGTCGACAAACCTGCCGCAACGGCTGATCGCAACGCTGGCGCTGCGCCTAAAAAGCGTGGACGGCCGCGTAAAAAAGTTGACTGATCGATGGTTGAGACTGCGACAGATCGCAGCCTTTTGCTGGCGGATTTTGGCGAGGCTGCTACGTGGACTCCGTCGGGAGGATCGGCGGCGACGCTGACCGCGTTGCTCTCAAAAGAGCATGAAGAGGTCGACACGGGCGGTGCGGTTTCTATTGTGATGAGTCATCCACGAGTGACGTGTCGTACCGCTGATGTGTCCACGGCTGCTGAGGGCGATTCGTTCGCAATAGGCGGCGTGACCTACACCGTGCGCGTTGTGATGACTGACGGCACCGGCATGACACAGTTGGTCTTGGAGGCTCCATAGCATGGCGCACGTTCGCCAAAGCATCCGCGACAACGTTGTGACGACGCTGACCGGGCTGACCACCACTGGCTCAAACGTGTTTGCGAGTCGCGTCTATCCGTTGGCTACGGCCAAGCTCCCAGGGTTGGCGATATACACGAACGACGAGACCATCGAAGCCAACACGATTCAGCCGCCGCGAGTGCAGCTACGCACGCTCACGCTCACGGTAGAGATTTATGCACGCGGCGCGACGGCTGATGACGTGGTTGATACCGCGTGCGTCGAAATCGAGGAAGCGCTGTATACCGACAGGACGCGTGGTGGCAATGCACGCGACACCCGCGTGGTGACCTTTTCTGCAAGCCACACAGAGGACGGCGATCAGCCGATAACGGTCGGCTCGTTGAGCATAACCATCGACTATCAGACCGCCGAGAACGATATCGAGGTAGCAGCATGAACAACCGAATCACATTAGAGCGCAACGGCTCGCAGATTGAGGTCTGGGAACACCAGTCCGAATATCTAATATCGAAAGGATGGCAGCGCGCTGCCGAAGAAAACGAAGCCATAACCGAGGAGATTGAAGAAGATGGCGAATCATAGAGGCAGCGACGGCACTGTACATGTAGGGTCAGATGCAATTGGAGAGATCCGAAGTTGGTCGCTGGAAAGCACCGCGGACACGATAGAAGACAGCGTGATGGGCGATTCCGCGCGCACCTATCAGGTGGGATTAGCATCCTGGTCTGCCAGCGTCGACGCGTATTGGGATGACGATGACACTGCCCAAACAGCATTGACCGCAGGAGCGTCGATAAGTCTGACGCTTTATCCAGAGGGGACGTCGGCAGGAACCAAGTACACCGGCACGGCTTTGGTTACGTCGGTCTGCACCAGCAGTTCGTTCGATGGGATGCTTGAAGTCAGTTTCAGCTGTACCGGCACTGGATCTCTTACGACTGCGACGATCTAACAGCGATGCAACGGGGGCATGAATGAGTTTATTGCAGAAAGCGCAGGAGCATTACAAAGCTAAGCTCGACGCGGAGCCGCGTGCACTCGAGGTTCCTGAGTGGGGAGCGACCGTCTACATCAAGCCGGCCATATCGCTGCTCCGATTGGGAGAGGTCCTAGAACTTGCCAACAGCGGTAAGGCTGCGGAGGCGATGGTGCTGACGCTGATATACCGACTGGTCGATGAGGAAGGAACGCCGCTGTTTCGTAAGGCGGAGCGAACGGAGTTGATGCGAAGTGTCGACCCCGATGTGCTGGCGCGCATCGTCGGGATCATCAACGAGGAAACGCCGGACCAGGATGACGCGCTGGGAAACTGAGGAGCGACCCAGGCCAGTTCGCTATGTATCAACTGGCTGAGCATTTGCACAAAACGGTCGCGGAAATAAGGGAAATGGATCACCGCGAATGGCTCGGGTGGCTCGCGTATTTCAAGATGAGGGACGAGG
>VTLG01010537.1_pt1 | contig 25274 bp, 42 predicted proteins | sample 4694571 | NCBI WGS metagenome assembly VTLG01 (sample SAMN12604809, study PRJNA352737) | marine metagenome | biome: ENVO:00000447; feature: ENVO:00000209|ENVO:00000569|ENVO:01000036; material: ENVO:00002151; isolation source: viral sequences binned using virsorter ...
AACAGCTTCAGGACATGATCGACAACTGTTTGGTATTTCATGCAAACTATTTAAATATTGCTGAAATTGGAAATGCTTTTGTCAATCGTGATTTCTTGGGTCAGAGATTAGCGCCGCAAGAGATTCAAGCGATGCAAGGATTATGGAGTTCTGGCGCTATATCTCAAGAAACGTTATTGAAACAATTGGCAGAAGGCGAAATCCTCGGCGATGATTTTGACGTTGAAGAAGAAATTGAATCAACACAAAAAGGAGACATGATCGAAACAGATGAACCAACACCCGAAGCTGAAGAAGATGAACCAGTTGAAGACCTAGACGATGAGGATTAATGACACAAACGCCGATTCGGGTTCCGTCTGATGTTTCCAAACTTGGGGCATCAATTCCTTACCCTGATTTAATACCTGAAGAATATTTTCGTAATAGTTTAGATTTAAATAGATTTTCAAATAAGATTTCCCGTGAAATCGTTGAATCATACAATCGAATCATATTGCGGGCGGTTGATAAATTAGAAGCAATAGAACGCCTTCCAAAGGCCAATCAGCCCAAATATACAGCGGCACGTTTACGGGCTTTGTTGTTACAAACAAAAGCAAGCCTTAGAAAATGGGATGTCAAATCTACGCGGGATATGGAACTTGTTTCCGATGCTGTCGCGCAGTTACAGGGAGAATTTGCAACTGTTCAGATGGAAAAGGCATTGCCCGCAGGCATCAGGTCATCAATTAGAACTGTTGAGGTCACGCCCGCATTTGCAAAAGCTGTTGTGACAACTTCCGCATCAGAATTTAATTTGAATGTTTTATCTGATTCGTTAAGCACTATCGCGGCGGGTTCTGGCGCAAAGTTTTCTTTGACAGCAAAAGAAGGCGCATTGATAAGGTTGCCGAATGGTCAATCAATTAAAAAATCTTTTCGTGGGATAACAAACCAAAGTGCAGAAAGACTTGGAAGATCAATTCGCGATGGATTATTGGCAGGCGATACAACTGCACAAATGCGTAGGCGTTTGATTGGCAAGCTAGGATTTAATACTTTGGCAAAGACAGCAAAACAGCAACAATTGGCAATGCGTGGCGCGTCAATGATGCTTGCTAATCCGCAGATTCAAACAATCGTCAGGACATCAATAAATCAAGTAAGCAATGTCGCGGCGCAACAAGTTTATAAGGCAAACCCAGATGTAACAAAAAAATATCGTTATCTTGCAACCTTGGACAGTAAAACCAGTTCACGTTGTCGTTCATTAGATCAACAGGTATTTGAGTATGGAAAAGGGCCGGAGCCGCCACAGCATTTCAATTGTAGGTCAAGAACAGTTGCTGAAATAGATTATGACAATTTGAGCCGTGTTTTTGGCCGTAAGATCGAAGCGCCCAGACGCAGGGGTTTCAGGCCATCAGAAAGCGGCCTAGTACCCGCAGGGCAATCATACGGAACTTGGCTATCGGGTCAATCGCAAACAATAAAGGCAAAAGCACTTGGAGCAAAAAAAGTTCGATTCTTTGATAAATTGTCAAAAAAATATGGCGGCGATCAGGCGATCAGAAAATTTGTTGCTGTTGATGGTTCAGAGAAAACTTTGGCGCAGTTGCAGACCGCCTATGGTAGAAATGCAGAAAAAATTAAAATTGTTCCTGATATTGTTCGAGAAAGAAAAGGCGCAAAATTTTCTTGGCAAAGATATTCAGACGGGTCGCTTGCAGATAACGCAGAACCTTCAAACCTTACAAAGTGGACGCCAGAACGTCAGGAACTACATCGAAAAATTATTAAAGAAGTTATTGAAGAAAACAATCCGCAGGCGCAAAAGAATCCGATCTTCTTTATGACAGGCGGCGGGTCGGCTTCTGGTAAATCAATTATGTTGAAGAAATCGCCATTGCCAAAAGGAACTGTTGTTATTGATGCTGATGCAATAAAGAAAAAACTACCCGAATATAATGCAATGCTTGCAAAGGGCGGCGATACCGCGTTAAAAGCCGCTGAATATACACATGAGGAATCAAGTTGGATTGGTAAATTAATTCAAAGAGAATCGGCGCAAAAAAGATTTCATACGATGCTTGATGGAACAGGCGATGGAAGTGTTGAAAGTTTATCTAGGAAAATTAAAACGATGACAGATCGCGGCATGACAGTTCGCGCCAAATATGCGACAGCCGAAATCGCAACGGCGTTAAAAAGAAACGCGGCCAGATATGCAAAAACTGGTCGTATGGTTCCGCCTGAATATGTTCGCGATGTTCATAAAAAGATTTCGCAGATTGTGCCTGAAGCAATTAGAAAAGGCGTCTTTGATGACTTTGAACTTTACGACATGAACAAATCAGGCGAAGCAATTCTGGTTGCTACCTTTACAAAGAAAGATGGATTGAAGATATTAAATAATAATCTTTATGGAAATTTCTTAGCAAAGGCAGATCAACCGAACAGCCTGTTTGAAAAGTTCATGGAGCAAAAGTAGAAACGCCCCCGAAGGGGCGATAACTTTTACCAATCAATAGATTGTTGTAACTCTCTAAAAGAGCGGACAAAAAATCCTCCGCCTTTTTCTCCTGTTCCGGGATTATATACATGATCTTGAATCAAAATATAATATTTGATTTCGTCATCATGCTCTTCTTCTACTATTCCATCTATAGCAGGGTGAGCTTCAGCTTCTTTCCAACTTCTTGGTGTTTTACCTTTTGACTTTAAATTAGTCATGTTTTCTCCTTTTTGTTTGAATTGTTTGTAGCCCCCCGAAGGGGGCGATTGTTTACAAGTAGAGCATCCCATCATCGGGGTCGATAGGGAAACTTTCGTGACCCTCGCCGATTTTGTTCAGCTTTTTGATAACGCTTCTAAAGGCTCGTTTGTAATTACCAAGTTCTTTTTTGGTAATTTCCTCGAACTCTGCGGCGTCTGCTAAACCTTGCATGATCGTGTTGCCGTTAATCATATCAGCCAAGATTTCCAGATCGTAATTGTCTAATTCGTCTGAAATCTCTTTTTTGATTTCGATGCACCAATTCAGATGCGAGGCTTTTTCATTTAGAAAGTCAAAATCCCAATCGTAAGTCTGACTCAAAGCATCAGCTATACAATCAGGTGGGCGATCAGCAAGCAATTCAGCTTGCAACTTTGTGAACTTAATCAAAGTTACCTCCTTTTGGTTTAATTGGTTTTCAATTTTCAAGTTTCTGAGATTTTACTCTCAATCCTATTATAATATAATTAATTAGATTTGTCAAGTATCAATAAAATTTGACAAGTCAAAACAATTATGATATAATTAAAATGGAACCAAACCAACTAAACAAAATGGCACACAAAAAAAGATTCAGGAAGTTTGAAAAAAATTTCTCAAAACAAACTACCGAAGAAATAAATGACATCATCAGGGATGAAGTTATGGCAACAATTTGGGATAACAAAAAGTATTGTTCAATGGATTGGACAATTACTGTAAATATGCAAACTTGGGAAGATTTAGAAAAGGGGGGTTGACAAGTTTATTTAATTCTATTATAATTAATTTGTAGTTAACCAATCAAACCAATGACAAACGTTCAAAGATTCAAAAGATTCCAAAGATGGGAAAAAATGATCGCCGCAAAAACCGCTGACGCAAGACGTCAGGCTTGGTTAAAAGAGATAGAGGAGGTTCAGTAATGTTCAGACCTTACACAGTTCCCGCCGATCACAAAGATTTTCAGGTCGGCGATCAGGCGCATATCACTCTTTGGACAGATACAAGACCTTACACAGTTATCGAAAGAAAAGGCAGGCGCATCAAGTTACAAGAAGCAAAAGCTACTCTTGACCCTACTTGGAAACCAGAAATTGCAATTGGCGGATTTGTCGGTCATTGCAAAAACAACAGGGAGCAAAGATGGATTATCACAGAAAATCCTGACGGCGCAATTACAGAAGGTTATCTTGGAACCGATAACGAGTGGTACGAAAAAGGAAGCGACAGACGCAACACAATTGAGAAAGGTTACGTCAAGTTTCACGATTATAATTTCTAGGGGGTTGACACCCTCTATTAATTATATTATAATTAAATTGTTCAAAACCAATCAAACAAATGACACAAGCAATCAATCAAACAGAACAAGTTCAAAAGTACGCAGAACAGCTTTGCGAAACTCTTACAGATGCAAGGGCTGACCACATGAAGCGCATACGTCAAAACAAAGACGGCGGTTTCGACCCTTGGAACTTAGATGAAGAAGGCAATTACAAGCCAGAAGATCATCCTGATTATTTCACTTTCATAATCGGCAAAAGATACTTGAAAGTTGTTGTTATGGAATGGAAAGACGATGCACAATATGGCAGAATCAACGCCGCCCCTGCGGGTTATGTTGCCGCTAGTGTTCACGCTTTTATTGACAAAAAAACAGGCGATGTTTTCAAAGCCGCCGCTTGGAGCGCTCCCGCGAAAGGCGTAAGATATAACATCCTTACACAGACAGAAACATTATTGAAACGCGCAGGCAATGATGGAGGGTTTGGAGGTTATCTTTATTACTAAGCGAACAGCCCCGAAAGGGGCTTTTTGCTAGGTACAAACATAAGCAAGCAAAATTACAAGCACCTCTCAGGCGATTCTGAGGGGTCTTTTTTTATCAAAATTCAGGTGTGAATTGAATTACTGTATTTTTGATTCCTTTTTCTTTTGCAATCTTTCTTGTTCTTTTTACAGATGCAACGATCTCTTGTCTAAACTTTTTTGCTTCGCCTGTTTCATTTTCTTTTACTACTTTCCCGCCAACAACTTCATTAATTATTCTTTGCATACTTTTTGCTGTTAACAATGCTTTTTACCTCATTCAAGGTTATTCTAGTATATATAGAGTTAAATTTAAACCTATGCCATACCACGCAGGCGGAATGAAGCCGAAAGGCAAAAAGAAAAAAAAGAAGAAAGGAGGTAAAAAATAATGGCAAAAGGATTTTTTGAAAAACTCAACGACATGAAAGGTTCAACGGCAAAGCCAAAGCCAAAGAAGTCAAAACCTAAATCAGACAAAGATTAATGGCTCGCAGACGCTTCCGAAAAGTTGCAAAGGACAAAAAGACGGGTGTTCCTAAAAAGTACCTTTCAGGGGCGAAGAATAAAGCTGCAAAGGCGGCAGAAATAAAAAGAACTTCTGAAGCCTACAAACGCGGCGAAACTTTAGATATTAAAGCTATTCAAAAATCAAGAGTAAATCAAGATGGCACCAAAAAGAAAACCACTAAGCGCCGCCGTCGTAAAAAGTCTTAAGAAAAAGGCAGAAGGTACGCGCTTCACATATGGACAGCTTGCCCGTGTTTATAGACGCGGCCAAGGTGCATATCTTTCAGGCGGTTCAAGAAATGTTTCGATGGCCGCTTGGGCGATGGGTCGCGTAAATAGTTTTGTATCAGGAAAAGGCGGAGCAAGAAAAGCTGACGCCGACATATTGAGGAAAAAATAATGCCATATTCTAAATATTCTGCAAAACAAAGAAGATTGGCCGCTGTTGCACCTCCTAAAAGAAAAATTACTGGTGCTGATCTTGCTAAACTTAGAAAAAAGAAAAAAAAGAAAAAATGAAACTTACAACCCGTCAAAAAAATACATTAAAAAAACATCAGGAAACACACGGCCATACAAAAGCGCATATGGATTATATGAAGCGCAAGATGCGCGAAGGAATGAGTTTTACGGATGCTCACAGGCTCGCTATGCGTAGGAAAGGTAAATGAGCATCAAAAGGGGCGGGCATACATTTGAGCGCGTTGACAGACCGATTAGAACGCCAAACCATCCAAGCGGTAAATCACACGCTGTTGTTATAAAAAAAGGCGATGGCTACAGATTGATTCGTTTCGGGATGCAAGGCGCAAAAACAAAGCCGCCCAGAAAAGGCGAATCAGAAGCAGATAAAGCAAAAAGAAAAAGTTTCAAAGCTAGACACGCAAAAAATATTGCTAAAGGTAAAACAAGCGCGGCGTATTGGGCTGACAAAACGAAGTGGTCTTGATAAGATAGGAAAAATTTAACCCTGCGGGTTTATGTCAGACGAACAACTTCAGGAGTCCGCGACTTCTGAACCCCAAACAAACGCGAGAGAACAAGAACTTCTAAACAGAATTGAAGCGCTTGATCGAAAGAATAAAGAAATATTAGAAGAAAAACGAAAATTCAGTAAAGTTGAAAAAACGTTGCAAACTTTACCTGATGGTGTAGATGTTCAGGCTTTAATTGATTACAAGAACAAAGCGGAGCAACAAAAACTTGAAGAACAAGGAAATTACAAAGAAGCAATCCAAAAAAGCGAAGAACAGTTTCGAGAGCGAAGCGCCGCCAAAGATAAAGAAATCGAAGAACTCAAATCAAGGGTACGAGAGTTGGAACTTATTTCCCCCGCCATACAAGCCTTGGCGGAAGTGACACATAATCCAAAACTTGTACACGATAATTTTTTAAAAGGCCGTATTGAACTGAAGGACGGAAAGCCTGTTGTTGTTGATGGTTATGAACGTCACAATGTTACAGAATGGGCAAAAAATTCTTTATCAAAAGATCACGCTTATTTGTTAAAAAATCAGCCCGCAACAGGAACAGGAGCGCCCGTTGCCAGAACTGGCGGAACTCAAGTGAACACAGGCGAGTTTGACCCTGAAATGATGCGTAGATTAGCAAACGGGGAACATACTGTTGAACATGAAATATTTAAAAAATACGGCAGGGAAGGTTGGCAACGTGCAAAAGAGCTTGCAAAGAATTACAAATAACAGAATTGGGGTTAAGATATAAGTAACAATTCAAAGCTGCGCTGAGAATGTTAGGGCTGCGCCCATACCGTTAATTATTTTTATAGGAGTTATCTATGGCGGTTTTACGCTCAGATATTATAATTCCTGAAATTTTTACGCCATACGTTATCGAACAGACAACGCAACGCGATGCTTTCTTGGCAAGCGGTGTGGTTCAGCCTATGGCGGAGCTTAATGCTACTGAGGGAGGAGATTTTGTCAAGGTTCCTTTCTTCTCAGCAAACCTTTCAGGCGATTTTGAAGTTCTTTCCGATTCTTCATCATTAACACCCGGCAAGATTTCAACCGATCAGCAAATCGGCGTTGTATTACATAGGGGTCGTGCATTTGAGTCTAGAGACTTAGCTGCATTAGCTTCTGGCGCTGACCCAATGGCTGCAATCGGTCAGAAAATCGGTGCTTATATAGCAAACCAAAGACAGAAGGATTTATTCTCTTGTCTTTCAGGTGTATTTGGTTCAATCAACGCAAACGATAGCAACTCAGCTTTCTTTGGCCTAACTGTTGATTCAGAATCAGGCGATAGCCCAACAGCATTATCTCCACGCCATATTGCAAGAGCAAGGGCGATTCTTGGAGATCAAGGCGACAAGTTAACAGCCATCGCAATCCATTCAAAAGTATATTATGACTTGTTGGAAAGAAATGCGATTGATCGTATTTACGACAACAATGGCGATGCTGATTCAGCCGCAACTTCTGGTACAACTGCAAACGCTTTCGGTAGCCCAACAGTTCCAACATTTATGGGGCTAAGAGTTATCGTTTCTGATGACGTGCCAACCACAGGTTCAGGCGCTTCTACGGAATACAGTTCATATTGTTTTACGGCGGGAAGTGTTGCATCGGGCGAGCAGGCAGGGTTAACCACAGAGACAGACCGCGACATTCTCGCAAAGTCTGATGCTATGTCAATCGACTTGCATTACACATACCATCCTGTCGGTTCTAAGTGGGCTGTTACAACAACAAACCCAACAAGAGCGCAACTTGAAACAGTAGGCAACTGGTCGAAGGTCTACGAAACAAAGAACATTGGAATCGTAAGGATTACCAACGTATCTAATCAAGACTAGAGGTAATTAATTATGCCATCTTTATTTGAAGTTAGTGCGGGAAAACTAGCCGGCCCAACTACAGGCGGAACTGTTACCCAAGCAACTAACAAAACAACAGGTGTGACTCTTAACGCAGAGTCAGGTCAGATTACTATGAATGATGCGGCGTTAGGCGCTGCGGCTGAAGCAAGCTTCACAGTTACAAACGATAAAATCGCTGCAACTGATGTTGTCGTTGCTGTTCATGGTTCTGCGGGAACTGCGGGTTCTTACTTAGTAGGAGTTTCAGCAATCGCCGCAGGCTCTTTTGGAATCACAGTTACAAACGTTTCTGGTGGTTCATTGAGTGAAGCAATTGTAATTAACTTTGTTGCTCTAAAAGGTGCATCGAGTTAATGGGATTGTTTGCTTTTAAGCGAATAAGGGAAAAAGAAGCCGCTGTTGTAGTGGCTTCTATTCCTACTAAAACAAAAAAACGTAAATCAAAATCTAAGGTCGAAAATGGCGATAACAATAGTCGCAACAGCAGGGAGCGCAACAGCAAATAGTTATTTGACGTTGACAGACGCAAATGCAATTATCGAAGGTCTTGTAGAAGACGATGACGTTACAGCGTGGTCTTCTTCAACTGACGACCAAAAAAACCGCGCATTATATACATCAACAATCCGCATCGATAGGGAACGCTTTTTGGGGGCGCGAGCAACAGACACTCAGGCTTTACAATGGCCTCGAACAGGAGTCAGAAAACCAGACACTTATGTAAATACATATGCTGTCGGATTTCCTTTTCGCATTTCAACAGATTATTTTACAGACACAGAAATTCCAGATCAGGTTAAAAGAGCGCAGGCGATATTGGCTGTTTATCTAAATAATAATAAAGCGGGGCTTGGCTTATCAGGCTTGGAGGATTATAAAAGAGTAGGCGTTGGCGGTGTCGCTGTTGAACCCGTATTCAGCGGTTCCGTTGGCGCTGATCGCGTTCCGCCATTATTTGAACGCTATTTCACAGGCTTACGAATAAGTGGGCCGGGTAACATTTCAATCAAAAGGAGTTAATCAATGTACAACGCTGACCCAGATTACACACTTGGCGGGGAGCTAATTACAGACACAGCCGCACACACAGGCAGATTTAAAAGTATTTTTTTCAAAGAAGATACACAAATCAACACGGCTTCGCATAATTATTCAGGAAATTCAATTGATTCTGAAACTTTCCTTGCGGGTCAAACTATTTATGGAGTTTTCACAAGTATCACTTTGACAAGTGGCGCTTGCATTGCTTATAAAATCTAATGCCAAACTTCGCGAGCGCCGTTCAGAAAGCAATAAACAATGTTGCTTCAATTCAAGGCTTTGGACAAGATGTAACCATAAGAACTATTACTGCGGGTTCTTACAATACAACAACAGGCGTTATTTCAGAATCAAACAGCGATGCAACTGTAAAAGCTGTTTTTGAAGATGTAAATATGCGTGAAGTAAATGAACTTATTCAGGCGGAAGATAAAAAAATTACTATATCGGCTGCGGCTGTCACGGCAAAACCTACGACAAAAGATAAGGTTCTTATTTCAAATATTGTACATAATATTATTCGCGTCCTTACTAAAACATCAGGCGGAACCGATATTTCTTATACCCTTTATTTAAGAACATGAAAACCATAAAATTAGGTGAAATAGGAGATTATTCAGAAGAGCAAGTAAACGCATTATTGTCTGTTGTTATTTTGACCGCTGATCGAATAGTTAAAGAAGGAACGCCTGTTGATACAGGAAGGCTTGCTGTTTCTTGGCAGATAGGAGAAAACGCAGAAAGCGGCGCACCCGCCGCAGAAGGCCAATATGGAGCTAAAGGATTGGGAACTGTAGTAAGACCGCCAAAAACTTTAAATTATCAATTAGGAAAAGAAAATTTTAGAAAAAAATATAATTTACATAATAATGTTCCATATGCTGAACCTGTTATGTTTGGAACAAGTTTGCCGCCGTCTTGGGGTGGTACATACAGGAGCAAACAAGGTTTGAAAGCAAAACATCTTGATCTATTGGCAAAAGAAATTGCGGCTGAAGTTGATGATTTATATAGACAAATAAGGGGTAAATAATGGCCGCTATTGATCTAAACACAGTAAGAGCAACAATTGAAGCTAGAGTCGCGACAGAGCTTGCTAGTAGCCCCGCAATTCCTGTTGTTTTTCATAATATGTCGTTTGATAGTAGCGCCGTGACAACCTTTGTTCAATGTCTTACGACATTCGGCGAAAGTAATTATTTAACTCTTGGAAATGCAAGCGGACAGAATCGCGTAAATGGAATTGTTATTTTTAATATCTTTACACCGCAGGGGATAGGTTCAGGCGATAACTACACAATCGGCAAAAGGTTGCGGGATTTGTACAATCGAATTACAGTTTCTAGTGTGATCTTCGACAGCCCAATCGGGCCGGAGGTCGTTGACAACCCAAATCCTGAAGGTCAGTTTCAAACGCAATTGCGAATGACCTTTGAAATTTTCGAGGAACTTTAAACATGGCAAAACTTGAAATCACAGAAGAAATGCTTGACGCGATTGAAGCTGTCAAGGGAAGAAGAGAAGCAAATTATTGGGATCCAGAATGTCGTAAATATTATGAGAGTCAACAAAACTCTAAAAAAGATGTAAAAAATTCAGAAAAGAGTTAATATATTTATAAATAATTCTTTTTTTTGTTATGGCTGCGATTAAGGGCGATGTTGGCAAAATAATGTTCCATAATGCCGCTGGAACTGAAGCTGATGTTTCAGGTGTTAGAAGTTGGTCTTTATCTATTACTAAAGACACAATGGAGACAACAGTAAATGGCGACACATCAAAAACATTTATTGGCGGTTTAATTTCTGGGGAGGGTTCCGCAGAACTAATATATGACCCTTCTGGAAACTCAGATTATCAAGCGTTTATTGATGACGTTATAACAACAGGTGATGCGGGGGATGCTTTGTTTGAACTGTTTCCTGATTCTGCACAATCAGCAAAGAAAATTGGATTTTCTGGAATTATCACTTCCGCAGAATATGGCGCAACACTTGGCGAAATTCAGATAATAAATATCAGCTTCATTACAACTGGTGCAATAACCAGCGCTATCTGATACATTGAGTTTATTAGTCAACTAATTAACCAATGCCAAACAAAAGAACGATTGATTTACTTGTTGAAAGTTTTGATCTTTCAGTAAGAAGAAAATATGAAATAAAAAACGCAAACGGCGATGTTGTAACTACTTTATATTTCCCCCCAATAACAAGGGCTGACAGAAAAAAAGCGCAGGCAAGAGCTAATACAACAGACGGGCTTGAAATATCAACTCAGATGCTTTGTCAAATAGCAGAAAAAGAAGATGGTTCAAAACACTTTGCACCCGCTGATGCAATTAATTTACAACGTGAAATTCCTGAAAAAATATTAAATGAAATTGAATTGTTTATGTTTGATCTTTCAAACGATGAAACATTAGATGAAGCAAAAAACGATTAAAGGGCGATAATTGGTTATATTTTGAATTTTTCTTATCGTCCGAACTTGGAAAAACTATTAATGAATTACGAGCATCAATGACAGATTCCGAGTTTATGTATTGGGCTGCATACTATGAAGTTAAAAATGAAAAAGAAAAGCAAGCAATGGATCGCGCAAGACGAAAATAGGTGTACACTAAAATAAAGGTTTTTTGTTGTCTTGGCTCAAGCTAATGTAAAAATTGCTGTAGACGCTACGAGCGCAGTTAATAAACTTCGGCAAGTAAATCAAGTTTCAAAAAAATTAAGTTCAACAACCGATAGACTTGAGCAAAGTGTACGAAAAAATAATCGGAGATTTAAAGAAACAGGCGCAGCCGCAAGAACAGCAAGCGCGGGCGTCAATAGGTTAGGGGCGGCAGTAAGAAAACTATTAATTGGTTTTTCTTTATTTAAAACAGCATCTTTTGTTATTTTTAATACTCAACAATTAGAAACACAAAGAAAAAGTTTAGAGGTTCTTACAGGTTCGCTTGAGGATACAAATAAAATTATTGCTGAAATTCAAGCTTTCGGTGCGGTAACGCCATTTAAAAGTTCTGATCTTATAGAAACAACAAAACGATTAAAAGCGTTTGGATTTGAAACAGAAGAACTTGTTGACGTTACAAAAAGGCTTGCTGATGTTGCGGGTGCAACAGGAGCCGATCTTGGCGGTATAGCAACAGCTTTCGGACAAATACAGGCCAAGGGTAGATTGCAAGGGGAAGAATTGCTTCAGTTACAGGAAAGGGGTGTTAGTCTACAAGATGAGTTAATTAAAATGTATGGTTTTACAGCCGATGAATTTAGAAAGGCGTTAGAGGGCGGGAGAATAAGCGCTGATGCTGTTAATTTAGCTTTACAACGAATAACAGATGCGGGTGGTAAATATGCAGACGGAGCAATTGCTCAAAGTACTACTTTAGCGGGTAAATTTAGCACCCTTGTTGATGGTGTTGAAACTTTGGCGCGAACTTTTGGAGAAGTTCTCGACCCTGTTTTAAAAGCTGTTTTAAATAATACAATTACTGTTATTAATACAATAAATAAAGCATTAAATATTGCAAAATTACAATCTGGACTAGGTCTTAATAAAGCTGCAAGAAAAAAAATACAAGATCAGGCGCGTGATGAAGCTGCTGAAATAGTAAATCTTAGAAACATTGCAAACCCATTTAAACGAAATGAAGAATTTCAAAAAGTGTTTGCAGAAAGACAACTTGATTTAACAAAGAAATTTGGATTTCAAACTGGACAATTGCAAGTTGAAATTGATGCTCCGCAAACTCAAGATGCAACAGTACCAAAATTACTTAAACAAACAAAAACCGAAACAAGTGAATTTGATAAACAAGTTAAATTAATTGAAAGAAAAAATGAATTATTGACAGCAAGGCTTGAAGGTAATGAGAAAGAGATCGAACAAAAACATAGAGAAATGGATTTGGTTGCGGAAATTGGAATTTTTGAAGCTGCAAAGATCTTTAAATTAGAGGATGGAACAAGAAAATTAGAAGCGCAAAACAGAGTTCTTGATCGACAAAAAGAAATATTTACACAAATTGGAGACAGTATTGCAACAGGTATTTCTGACGCGTTAGTTGGTGCAATTATGCACGCACAATCACTCGGAGAAGCAGCAAAAGGTATTCTTAATGATATTGGCTCACAACTGTTGAGACTTGGTATTAATACTGCTTTAAAAGCTACCTTTGGCGGTATATTTTCAAGCTTGCCGGGGTTTGCAAATGGTGGAAGGCCGCCTGTCGGAAGGGCTTCAATCGTTGGAGAAAAAGGGCCGGAAATTTTTGTTCCTAGTTCTGCGGGTACTATTATCCCTAATGATCGGATTGGTGGTGGCGTAACTAATAATATTGTTGTTAATGTAGACGCATCAGGTTCTAATGTAGAAGGCAATGAACAAGAAAGTAGAGAACTTGGTCTTGTTCTTTCCGCTGCTATACAGGCACAATTAGTTCAAGAAAAACGTCCGGGAGGTTTACTTGCATAATGGCTACATTTCCATCATTTACACCTACTTATGTCGGCTTTAGTAAAAAATCATCGCCAGTAAAAAGACTTGTACGTTTTGCAGATGGTTATGAACACAGAGTTTTATTTGGTTTAGCAAGTCATCAAAGTCCTAAAGTATATAACTTGGAATTTAATGAATCAGAAGAAAATGCGGATGTTATTGAAGCATTTCTAGAAAGCAGAGAAAATGACCAAGAAAGTTTTACTTTTACGCCACCGGGCGAAGGTATATCAAAGACAGGTACTTATTCACAATCATCATCAACAACAATTACAGTTACGATCACAAAACATGGAATTGCTATTGGTAAAACTGTAACTCTTGATTTTACAAGTGGTTCTGCAACAGATGGTACTTTTATTGTTGCTACTGCTGTTGACCAAAATACGTTCACTGTTACCGCAGCAAGCAGTGGAACAAATAGCGGAAATGTAACTGCAACTGTTTCTGGTGCAAAGAAATTTGTTTGTGAAGGTTATACAAAAACAATACCTTACAATAACAGAGCAAAAATAAGTACAAGTTTTAGAGAGGTATTTGAACCGTGAGTAGCAGTGTCATTAGTGATATTCAATCAATAAATCCTTCATCAATTATTGAATTATTTACACTTACTACAACTTCTGCTTTGCATGGGTCTGCTACAACATATAGATTTCATGCGGGTTCAAGTTTAAATGCAAATGGTGAGATTGTTTGGGCTGGTAATACATATCAAAGATTTCCCGTACAGGCAGAAGGCTTTGCTTATCAAAAAGGTCAAATACCAAGACCAACTTTAACTGTTAGTAATGTTCTTGGAACAATTACATCAATACTGCTAACAGTAAACCAAACAACAACTGGCAACGATTTGACAGGTGCAACAGTAACAAGAATTAGAACACTCGCAAAATTTATTGATGCTGTTAATTTTGCGGGTAATGTAAATCCTTATGGAACACCCGATCCAAATGCTGAATTTCCTCAAGAAATATATGCCATTGATAGAAAGTCACAAGAAACAAGGGATGTGGTTGTTTTTGAATTAGCTGCCCCTATTGATCTTGTTGGTGTTCGTGCGCCAAAAAGACAATGTACTAGGGCAGAATTTCCAAGCATTGGATTAGCTGTTTAATGACTTGGAAAGATGACGCATTGCTTCACGCAAAGGAACAAGACCCGAAAGAATCTTGCGGTCTTTTATTAAATATTCGCGGAAAAGAAAAATATTTTCCTTGTCAAAATTTATCAATAACTTCTCATCAATGTTTCATAATGAATCCAGAAGATTATGTAAAAGGGGATGAACTTGGAGAAATTATTGGAATAGTTCATTCGCACCCCATTACACCGCCTGTCGCTTCAGAGGCCGACAAAATAAGCTGTGAAGATTCAAATTTGCCTTGGTATATTGTCAACCCTAAAACAGAAACTTGGGGATATTACGAGCCTTGTGGATTTAAACCGCCTTTGCTGGGAAGGACTTGGGTTTGGGGGGTTACTGATTGTTTGAGTTTGGTGGAGGATTGGTATTTACAAGAAAAACAAATTTCTTTTAAAAAAGCTACAAGGCCATTAACACCTCAAATATTTCACGAAAATCCACAATCAAAAGAAGATGGCGATTTTAATAATTATTTAATTACAGCGGGTTTTCGTTTGTTAGAACCAAATGAAAAATTACAAAATGGCGATGTTTTGGCAATGAGTATTTTAGGTAAAGGTTTAAATCATGTTGGAATTTTTATAGATGGTGATGTTTTACATCATTTAGGCGATAGACTGTCTTGTAAAGAACCATACAATCCTTGGTTGTTAAAATGTACAGGGGGTCGGTATCGTTATGATGCGTAAAATAAAGCTGTATGGTGAACTGGTAAAAATTACAGGTCACAAAGAATTAGAAGCCGTAGTTAATACAACAGCACAAGCTGTTAGTTTTCTTGTTAATAATTTTCCAGAATTAGAAAGCCATATGGCAAATAAATATTATCAAGTATTATTAGGAAAAGATAATGTAAATATAGATGAGTTGCATTTTCCAGTAGGTCAATCTGATATTAAGTTTGTTCCTGTTATATCTGGTTCTGGTGGTATTGGTAAAGCTTTATTTGGCGGTGCTTTAATTGCTTTAAGTTTTGGTGTTGGTGGTTTATTTACAGCACCGTTGACTGGATTAGGTGCTGGTAGTTTTGCGGCTGCTGGTTTAGGTGCAAAAGCTGCTTTTGGGATAGGTGCTGGATTAGTTTTAAGTGGTGTAAGTGATATGTTGTTTCCTGTACCTAAAGCCCCACAATTTAGTTCCGAACAAGACCCAAGACTATCTTTTAGTTTTAATGGCACACAACAGACAAGTCGTGCTGGAACGCCAGTTCCCTTAGTATATGGCGAAATTTTTACTGGTTCTGTTGTTATAAGTTCTTCAATAGATACTGAACAGGTGCAAGTATGACCGATAATAAAAAAATCATTCGTGGTTCATTTGGTGGTGGTGGAAGTCCTTCCCCACCTCCACAACCTACAAAAACACCTGACACTTTACATAGCAAACAGTTTGTTACTTTTCTTGATTTGATTTCTGAAGGACAAATTGAAGGAAGTGCATCTGCATCAAAAGAAGGTATTACAGACAAAAATTCTACTGCTTATAAAAATGCTTATCTCAAAGATGTTTTTTTAAACAATACACCAATATTAAAAGCAACAGCATCATCAACTGACCCACAAGATGTTGATTTTAATTTTCAAGACGTAACATTTAATTCAAGACATGGAACTGCTGATCAAACAAAAATTGATGGTATTGAAAGTTCTTCTTCATCTACGCCTGTCGGTGTAACTGTAACAAAAGATTCGCCAGTAACAAGACAAATTACGAATACAAATGTTGATCGTATAAAAGTCACAATTACATTTCCACAAATACAAGTGGCAACAGATAGTGGAGATTTATTAGGAGATACAGTACAGTTTAAAATTTCTGTTCAATATAATTCTGGCGGTTTTACAGATGTACATACGGATACTGTTACAGGTAGAACTGCTGACGCATATCAAAAAGATTTTTCTATAAGAGTAACTGGTTCTTTTCCAGTTGATATAAGGGTTACAAGAATTACAGAAGACAGTACAAGCAGTAGTACAGTTAATTCATTTCAATGGACAAGTTTTGCGGAAATAATTGATGATGCTTCTACATATGCAAACTCTGCTTATAACGCATTAAGACTAGATTCTCAACAGTTTAGTTCTATACCTAGCCGGAAATTTAGAGTAAGAGGTTGTTTAGTAAAAATTCCGGGTGCTGGTGCATCAGGTTCTGGCACACCTACTGTTGATTTACAAACAGGCAGAATTATATATCCAACTGGTTATATTTTTAATGGCGTTCTTAGTTCTGGGGTATGGTGTTCATGCCCTGCAATGATTTTATTAGACTTGTTAACAAATACAAGATACGGATTTGGTGATCATATTACATTATCAAATCTTGATTTGTTTTCTTTTGTAACTGCAAGTAAATATGCAAATACGCTTGTAAATGATGGATTTGGCGGTGAGGAAGCTCGTTTTAGTTGCAACGTAAATATCCAATCATCCTCTGAGGCATTTGAACTTATAAATGAACTTGCTGGCGTAATGAGATGTATGCCAATTTTTTCTGCTGGTTCCATTACAATTACTCAAGATTCGCCAAAATCAGCAAGCTATTTATTTAATCTAAGTAATGTTACTGCTGAAGGTTTTAATTATTCTGGTAGTAGTTTAAAACAAAGACATACTTCTGTTGCTGTTTCATACTTTAATATGGACAGCCAAGATGTAGATTTTGAAGTTGTAGATGATACTACCGCACAAAGTAAATTTGGAATTATAACAAAACAGGTAAAAGCTTTTGCTTGTACATCAAGAGGCCAAGCCGTAAGATTAGGTAGAGCAATTTTATTTGCAGAACAAAATGAATCAGAACTTGTTAGCTTTACGACTTCAATAGATGCTGGGGCGATAGTAAGGCCCGGTGCAATTATTGATATAGCTGATCCTGTTCGTGCTGGCGTTAGAAGAGGTGGAAGATTATCTGCTGTTGCTTCAACAACAGTTATGACTATTGATGATGCCAATGCTTCTGATTTAGCAACTACAAATTCACCAAAATTTAGTGTTGTTTTACCAGATGGTACTGTTGAAACAAGAGATGTTTCAAGTATTAGTTCTGCTGGTGTTGTAACTGTTAGTTCTGCTTTTTCACAAACACCAAATGTAAATACTGTTTGGCTCTTAGCAAACACAACGGTAGAAGCACAAAAATTTAGAGTAATAACTGTTGAAGAGCAAGATGGTATAAATTTTTCAATTACAGCACTTTCATATGTTGAAGGCAAATATGCTTTTATTGAAGATAGTTTATCGTTACCAACAAGAAGTGTATCTGTTTTAAATCAACTTAAGCCGCCCCCATCTAACTTAAGTGCTGTTGAAACAATAGTTCCTATAAATAATCAGGCTGTATCAAAAATATTTATTAGTTGGCAACCAATTGTTGGTGTTATTGAATACCAAGTAAATTATCGTTATCAAAATGGAAACTTTGTTTCTGAAAAAGTTTCAAGACCTGATTTTCAAATCTTTAATAGTCAGCTTGGAACATACGAAATACAAGTTTTTAGTTATAACATTCAAGGTCAACTTTCTGCTACATCAAACAATTTAACTTTTGTCGCTGTTGGTAAAACTGCACTTCCAGAAGACCCAACAGGATTAACAATAGAGCCTGTTTCAGATTTATTTGTACGACTACGTTTTAACCCTGCAACCGATGTTGACGTAACTCACGGCGGGACAATATCCGTCAGGCATACACCTTCAATTGACCCTGCTGTTGCAACATTTAGTAATTCGACAGAAATTATACCAAAACTGTCTGGAAACATTAGTGAAACATTGGTTCCAGCTTTAACTGGGACTTACAGTATTAAATTCATTGATGATGGCGGGCGCAGATCAAATAACGCTGCAAGAATTATCGTTACACAACCAGACCCACAACCAAATCAAGTAATACTTACAGAAAGAGAGGATACAGATTCACCACCATTTCAAGGAAATAAAACAAATACTTTTTATGATGCCGATTTTGATGGTTTGTTATTAGATGGAACAACGTTGTGGGATTCAATTACACAAAATATTGATGATTTATCAAACATAGATTTTGCCGGCCCTATTGCTTCAAGTGGTTCATATGAATTTCAAAATGAAGTTGATATGGGTGGTATTTTTAATCTTACGCTAAAACGAAGATTTGTAACCTCTGGTCTTTTACCTAATGATCTTATAGATTCAAGAACAGCTAATATTGACACTTGGACAGAATTTGACGGAACTTTAGCAGAAGATGTCGGAGCAAAATTGCTTGTTGCAACAACTCAACTAGATACTGCGACTTCAACAGCGGCCACTTATGAACAAAGCGGGACGACAATTAAAATCACAAAATCATCACATGGATATGCTGCTGGCGATCAAGTAGTAATTGATTTTACTGCTGGAAGTGCTGCTGATGGTAACTATGTAATACAAACAGTTCCAAATGTAAACAGCTTTACAGTAACAGCAAGTGTAAGTGCAACAATATCAAGTGGAACTTCTTGTAATATTGGCGCTAATTTTACTCAATTTAATACCTTTGCAAATGGTGAATATACAGCAAGGGGATTTAAATTTAAAGTCGAATTAACATCAGATGACCCTGCACAAAATATAAATGTTTCAGAACTTGGATATGAAGCAAGTTTGAAAAGAAGAACTGAAACAGTTAATACAGCAATAGCCTCTGGAACTTCAGCCAAGACAGTAGTCTTTGATTCACCCTTTTTCACAGGCACTGGTTCTTTAGGCGGTTCAACCACTGCATTTTTGCCAACTGTAGGAATAACTCTTGAAGGTGCTGTAACAGGTGATTATTTTAAGATTACATCTATAACAGGAACACAGTTTGTAATAGAGGTAAGAGATTCAAGCAACAACTTTAAAAATCTTAATTTTAGATATACAGCAATCGGGTTTGGTAAAGGTACATAAATATGTTTATATTTAAGTTATTAACTATCATATACTTATATAAAAAGGATTAAGTAATGGCAACTCATGATTATGTAATAGCCAACCAATCAGGGGCTGCATTTAGAACAGACTTAAATAATGCCCTTGCTGCAATCGTAAGTAATAACTCAAATTCATCGGAGCCAGCAACAAAATATGCTTATCAATGGTGGGCTGATACATCCGCTTCAATATTTAAAATTAGAAACTCATCAAATGATGGCTGGATTAATTTGTTTACTCTTGCTGGTGGAATCGATGTAGACGCTGCTAGTAATTTTAATGAAGATGTTACTTTTGCAGGGGCAAGTCATAATATAGTTTTTGATAAATCAGATAATGCTCTTGAATTTGCTGACAATGCAAAAGCAATATTTGGAAATGGGGACTTAAGCATTTTTCATGATGGTTCTAATTCGTTTGTTAAAGATGGCGGTACAGGTGAATTACGTTTAGAGGCTGATGCTGGCGGAGTTAGAATACAAAGATCAGGAGGAGACACAGGATTGTTTTATAATGTAGGAAACGGAATAGAATTATATTTTGATAATTCAAAAAAGGCTGAAACTTTAACAACAGGATTTCATGTTTTAGGAACATTTGAATCAGATAATTTTAAAGTTTCTAATCCCGGAAATAATGCTGTATTAATACAAAACCCTGCTAGTGGAATTATGGGTTTTGGAACTAATAACCAAACAAACCAATTAGTACTTAATGCGGGTGGTAATGTAGGTATTCCGACAGATGGTGCAGAATTAAGATTTGGAGCAAGTGATGATCTCACCATGATGCACGATGGATCCAATTCGGAGATAAGAAACAATACTGGTAATTTCATATTAAAAACTGTTAATGGTGAATTTTCTCTTGTGGCTAGACCAAATGAGGAAGTCGAATTGTACTATGACCATGCAGTCAAACTTGAAACTATTTCTGAAGGTGTAGAGATATCGGGAAACATTAAATTTGATGGTAATGGCAGTGTAATAAAAACAGGCTCGTCTGCTCACCATTATTTTATTCAAGGTGGTGCATCGCTTGGTGGTGGAGCTATCAGATTTGCTGGTGGTAGTGGTGACGGGGATTTAAGGTTTTCCTCTGGTTCAAATAGTAGTTTTACTGAAAAAATGCGTTTAACTACTAGTTCTGTTGGTCAATTAATGATTGGTTGTACTTCTGAACCATTAAGTGGTAGTAGTGGCATTATGATTCAAGGTAATGGATTTTTCAGTCTTGGTTATGCTGGTACTGGTAGTAACAATATGTTGGAATTTAACAATGCTAACGGACAAATTGGTAGAATAAATGGAAATGGTAGTAATACATCATACATAACAAGTTCAGACTATCGCTTAAAAGAAAACGCATCTGCAATTAGTGATGGTATTACAAGAATAAAATCGTTAAAACCTTATAGATTTAATTTTAAAACTGAACCATCTGTTACTCAGGACGGATTTTTTGCACATGAAGTTTCTTCTGTTGTTCCTATTGCAGTATTTGGCGATAAAGATGCGACAAAAGAAGATGGTTCTATTGATCCGCAAGGTATAGATCATTCAAAACTTGTACCTCTACTTGTAGCTGCTGTGCAAGAATTAACTACAAAAGTTGAAACCCTTGAAGCTGGTTAGTATAATAGGAAAACAAAATAAAATTTATTATGACCCCAGAAGATTTAATTAAAGAAACAGGTGATGCAATTGAGTTTAATACAAAAAAAGTTCAAATATTAGATAAAGATATTGAACAAATAAAGCAAGAGGCACAACAAAAAATAAATAAATTAAATCAAGATAGAAATCAAATAATTGCACAAATTATTAAAGATCAAGGCGGTATTGAAAAATTAGAAAAATTGATAAATACCAATAATAAAGTAGAATCTAAATAAACCTTTTTAAATAGTTATGGCAATTACTAAGACTTGGGAAATTAACACAATGGAACGTGATGTTTCAGATGGTTATGTTACTAAAGTAATCTATCGAGTAAAAGGTATTTCTGATTCTGAGGAAAAAGCTAGAGAAACAGGAGAAGTTGTTTTTGAAAAACCTAGTTCTTTACCAAGTGATTTTGTTGAATTTACAAAATTAGACGCTGCAACAGTTTTAGGGTGGGTAAAAACTGCACTTGGAGATCAAGTTGCAAAAATAGAAACAGAGCTAGAAGCTGAAGTTAATGAGCTATTAACACCAACTACTGCTTCTGGTGTACCTTGGTAGAAATTATTGACAGCCCCACATAAAGGGGCGCTAATGCACAGATTCCGCAGAAGGTTATAATTGTTACAGGTACTAATGCACGGGCAAAGGCTTCTCTCATGGCAAAAATTTCTCAAATATTATCCATTTTAAGTTTTATACTTAGCGCGTCAACTGTCGGCGCAGGGGTCTATGGTTACATGATGGTAACAAGTGATGATTTTAAAGAAAAAATGATTCAACAAGTTATTGATAAAATACCTTTACCAGAAGTTCCCAAACTTCCAAAATCAACAGGCAATGTAATTCCATTTTAAATTTTGGAAATACCAGAAATAAATATACCCAACATACATATTCCAGAACCTATCCATATTGAACCGCCTATCGTCCTCGATACGCCTGTTTCTATTGATATGGGCGTTCCTGTCATTGATGCGCCTTGCGCTGTTGTACGCGATTCTTTGACGGGTGGAAAAGATCATTTTAATAATGACCCCGATGGAAATGTTGCTTTATGCGATCACACCGCGCCATTTTATTTTGCGCCTGATTATTCGCCAACTGCAAAAATAATTACACCAAAACAAAACACCAAAACAGAAGCGCCAGAAATACCAGATATAAAAACGCCAGAAATTCCAAAAACAAAAGAAAATAATAATGATAATGTAATCGAAGAAAAAGAAATTGATTGCCCTGCGAAAGACCAACAATACAGGCTAAATGATGTAAGAAACGCAGAAGCGCAAGAAAAGGTTATCGGGTTTGAAGTAATAAACGGAAAATGTGTTGAGATTTGGGCAAAAACTGATTTTGTCGATAAATATCTTCCATCGTCCTCTGTAGTCGCAACAACCTTAGTGGTAACTATTGTCGCAACATCCGCCGCAACTGCAACACCTTTTTTGACTAGACTACTCAAGCCAATATTTAAACAAATAATAAATCGAGCAAAAAAACTTATTGGTAAAAAATCAGGAACTAAATTTAATTCTTCTTCTCGTTTGAAGAAACAGAAACTTCTTTCAAAGAATGTTGATGATTAATCAAAGTATTACTTGGATTTGTCAATTCGACATCCTCGCATAATTTATAATATTTAGACGATTTTTTGAAATTATAACCTTTGGATAAAAGATCGCCGCACGTTTTCAAACGTCCAAGTTCTAGCGCATACATATTGTCGTTTATTCTTGCCTGTATTAAATCTGATTGTCTTTGTTGCGCTTCGCGGCATAACCTGACAGCCTTTCGATCAAGTGATATATTCCAAGATAAACTGATTCCCGGCGAAATATTATATGTATCTTTTTGCGCTGTTCTTATTGTTTTATATCCGATAATCTGGCCGGGGTTGTCGGGGTCGCCATCGCCTATAGTCACGCCGTTTGCATCTGTCGCGCCTTCTGTATCTTTTACTGAGTATATGGGGTCAAGATAAAAATCTTGATAAGGTTTTGTAAATGAAGCCGATGAAGTGATGAAAGGTTGGATGACTAATGTATCAGATTGACAGACTACAGTTTGGCCGCCAACTTGATTTTGAAATTGTCTTGTCGGCATATTCATTACCCCCAAATTCGTAACGCTTCCAGAACTATTACTGACTGGATTATTTGTCATATTGGTATTTGCATAACTTGGAAACTGAACAGAAAAAAATAATATTGCGCCTGCTATCTTAAATTTTTTTATCATTGCGTAAACGTTGACGTTGATTCAGTTACAGATTGCACTTCAATAGTGCGGTCAATATGGACATAAGAATTTAGCCCCGGCCCAATATACGATTCGTGAAATTGTGTGGCTGCGCCTGCCGTTGATTGCTTCCATTGGGGTTTAGTAGTCAAATTTATTCCTGTTGTTGTTGATGTAACGCCATTAATTGTTTGTGTTGCCCCTGCAATCGCTTCAGGGCTTATTGTTCCGCCCGCCGTGACCGCTTCGACATTAGTTCCGCCTGTTGTGTATTGATACCCCGTAGAATAAGAATACGATTGAATTATTTCCCGTGTTGATTGTGAACTTGTTGTTCGAGATATAGAACTTCCGGCCGAAAAATTTGGAATCACAGGAATAGCAAAACAAGGCGAACTGGATAATAAAAAAAGGCTTATAAATAAGCGCCGCATTATTCGATTTCGATTGAACTTGTAATTGAACCTGTAACGCTTGACCCTGCCGCGCCGGGGCTTAATGTTATAGTTCCGCCTGCTACTGAAGTGATTCCTATTGATTGTCCTGAACTAGACCCGCCTGAATATGTAATTGTATCGCCTGTTACTGGTAAAGAAGAAACAACGCCAGAAGAAACACTTGCTGTTGTTACTACAGCATCGCCTTGAACGAATGATTCTGAAAAACTTGTTGCCGCCCCTGCCGTGGTTTGTGTGTAGCTTCCCGTTCCGTGTGTCGCGGCAACGCCTGTCAATACTGAACTATTGTCTAATGCGGGCGAATCTAAATGCCCCATTGTTCCCGCTGTTATCCCTGTTGAACTCATTGAATAAGTTGACCCGATTCGTTTCGCTTGAGAATAGCTTCCATCAACCACACCTTGAGCCGATGCCGTAATTTTGTGGACATAGCCCGCTTGTAAGGGCAAAGGAAGCAAAAATAAAACAAAAAATAATTTTTTCATTTGATACCTACTTTGTTGTTCTTATTGTCTACTATAGTATCTTTTTTCTTCTTTATTTGAAAACCTAGTGAAGCTGTGGAAGCTGAAAAAATCGAAGCAATAAATGTCGGGTCAAAATCTACAATCTTTTTACCAGATGGCGGTTCATAATATGAAAGGCTTAATAAAGTTGCCGACCAAAGAAGCACACAAACTTTAACAATGGTTTCAACTTTGCTTGGCTCTTGATCGTCCATAATTAGGGCTTTTTGCTAAAACTAGCAAACTTGTCTACAGTTGGGAAGAATATATTACAAAAACATGATTAGATTTATCAAGCCAATACTGAAGTTTTTCGTCAAATCCAACGCAATAAAATCTTTGGTCATTTCGCTCTTGGAGGACTACAGCGCATCAACGGAGACAAATATTGATGACGAAATAGTTAAACTTGTTAAGGAAAAGTTATGGCCTGTAACATAAGTTTAAGTTATGTTAAGGATAAGGCATTCGGTGGTCGATGCCTTCTCTGCAAAATATAGGCTTACTAATTCCCCAAAAGTAAGCCTATACCCAATATAGGAGGATTTCTTGCTATGCCTTGGGATGATTGGCTAACCATAACAGAAACGCTTGAAGATCAACTTTATCTTGAGATTCAGGCGCGGATGTTGGCCGAAATTACTGACTTTGAATATTTGCTTGATATAGCTGTTAACTATCAGCGGCAAAATTGGCAAAAAGACGAGATCATCAAAAATTGCATTGCAAAGATTGGCGATCTCGAAACAGAACTAATAAAAATAAGCCTTAAAAAAGAAAAAAATAATAATTCAAGAATTAAAAAGGAATTTCATCCTCCTCGTTAAATGTAATTTTTGCTTCTGAATTTTTAATAAAGTTTAAATTTAT